>Ga0123352_10004050_pt1 | contig 21465 bp, 16 predicted proteins | sample TergutLab28metaG_FD_89700 | JGI IMG/M metagenome (GOLD analysis project Ga0123352, IMG submission 89700) | Labiotermes labralis P1 segment gut microbial communities from Petit-Saut dam, French Guiana - Lab288 P1 | ecosystem: Host-associated > Arthropoda: Insects > Digestive system > Gut ...
AGTACCAGGAGTATTTCCTGGGGGTAAAGGCGGCCGGTGCGTAAGGCTGACAACCTTACCACCATCCTGTGCCGTTGTCACGAAATATGGGAACCTTAACTTCCTGGAACCCTCTGGGCCACTCCAGGCCTCTAACAGGACTGCTTTACCTTTATTATTATTATCATTATTATTATTATTATTATCATCATAAGTGGATCGTTTCCTAACTTCTTGTAAAGTTATTATTGGTGTCTTCTCTCCTCTTCTGCTTCCATCCAGTCATCTGTGACATCACAAAACATGTGGTGATGATATTCAAGGGTGACATGAATGCTTATGTTTAGTGCATTTAGAAGCGTTCAAATGTATTTGAACTACGCTGTGAAATGGTTCATAAAAACATGCCTATGGGAATAACGGACCCGTTCGGCCGGTCAGTATCACACTGATCGAATTAGTGAGGCTTTGTCCTAGCCACTACCTAGCTCACGCATCCCACGCCCATGTGTTCCGGTTGCTTCCTCACACCAGTGGCTATGCAACAACAGCTGAGGGATGTGCGGCCATTACTGAAGCTCCTCACTGTCAAAGTGAACGTTCGAACTGAGCGCTTTAACGCTGTTTCTCATGGTCTCTAAAGTTAAAATTCGGTGACACATTATACAATATAAACCAACGAAATGCACATTTCTAAAATTAATACTTTATTTTTTTTTAATTTTTAATGCCTTCTACATGTTTCGAAACCGAGGGTTCATCTTCAGGAAGAATGTTGTATAAACAGTTATGGTATGGTACGTTTTACATGAAACAGAATAAGCAGTTTGACGTTCAGGTGACCGTGTATCTTGATAAATTCTTATAATAGAACCAACAAGATGCAATAATTTCACAAATTTATTTTCGGAATAAAACTCTACATGTTTCGGACAGTTCCTCTGTCCATCATCAGGAGTTTTTCGCTGTGCACACAGCAACGGTATATGTCATAAACCTTGCGAGCAGGATCAGGACGTTCCGTCCTGATCCTGCTCGTAAGCTGTCAGCAAACCTGTATGACATATAACATTGCTGTGTGTACAGTGAAAAACTCCTGGTGATGGACTGAGGAACTGTCCGAAACATGTAGAGTTTTATTCCAAAAATAAATTTGAGAAATTAGTGCATCTAGTTGGTTTTATTATAAGAGAGTAATCAGTCTTCTAGGCAGAAGAGTGTGTTCGATACTGGTTTATACAAAAGTGTGTAGTTGGCGGTTGGTACCATTTATCTTGAATGATTGAATGATATATTGTTCGGCGTTTAGTTGTTTTTGCCTGCATGTTTTGTTACACCACATCGCTGCATTACTTTTGTACAACTTTTCGTTTATGTTCTTCTATTAAAATTCAGTTATTGTCATTTTTCGTCTTTATTTAACAACAGTTCAAAACTTCGCTGAAAAGGTATTTTCACAGGCGTTAAGATGAAAGCGGAGGATTATACAATCACCAACAGTAATAATGAAAATAATGCAGGTATTACGCTTAAGAGTAAGTCTAACACCAAAAGGACTGCGAAAGGTATTTAACTAATGGATTCATAATTGCCAGCACTGATGACAGACATCTCTAAAAACTAGTTTTGGAAAAGCGTGTGTATTTCTCTCATATTACAGCCTGTAGAATGCCATGTAACATGGAAAGTGGTTTTCAGAGTTACTGATGGAAACATTCACGGATAAAATACAAAACATAATAGCATTAAGAACTTTTCAAACCCTGGTTTGATGCAAGGATGCATCGGGCGCTCTGTTACTTTAAGCCACTGTTGTCATCACATCCACTGTCTTCAGGCAAACACAAGCCATGGGCTAACACACTTAAGAGTCATCAACAACTTGGTTGAGGTCAGCCTACGAATACATTAGTCAGTACGCGCCTTTCGACTTACGAGGGAAAACAGTCGCGAAAGAACTGCTTTAACCTTCAGCTAAACAAAAAACAGTAGCATAATCAGTCGACTTCAAAATAACTTAATCTTTGCCTTCCTTTATAAACAGAAAAGATTATTTGTTTACGGAAGGATTTATGGTTCCTAACACCGTAAACAGGGTTCCTCAACTTAAAATGCACTCATTAATCACGACATACGGGATCACGATTCTTGATGTGAGAGTAAGCCTATGTATTGGGCCTTTATTTATATGTACGTATGTGTACATCTAGCTATATTATTCACAAAATGCTTGGGCTGAAAAACAGATCACTAAATCCTATCCTGAGTCATTCAGGTACATTTCACATACATTTAGTTTACACTGATAACGCTATTATTTTCACATCCATTTTCATGTCGATCAAATGCCCTTCTTGGGATTCTCCAACAAACATATCGTATAAATTTCTCGCCTCCTCCATAACAGATGCATGTCCCGCCCACATTATTATCCTAAACTGCATCAGCCTAATTATAGCCTGTTTGGTGAGGAGTTTGATGAAGTTCTGAAGTCGTTTATTGGGGACTACGTTGCTCTCAAAAGGAGAGAACTAGCGTAGAATTGTTATGCGTAAGAGACTGAACAGCTCATTATGAACGCCAGCAATTTAATTTAACTGTTAATCTCTTAGTGCAATATTGCCAGCACCTTACTATCTGTTGCCATAATACACGAAGCATTCTGAAAAGGGGGGATACATTTTATTACACAACGAAGTAATGCAAATATTTCATATACACCATGACAGAGGCACGGACGTCTATTATTTACAACAGTTTCGGAACGACAATGTATCAAAAGCAGCAGCATTTTATTGTAAATATCGCATGTTTTCCTACAATATTTGTTGTAACATTGTACACTGCGTTAATAACAGTATCTGTAGAGGATATATGTATTGAAACATTTTTAAAAGTTTCAAGACACTTTTTTTTAAGTTTCAAGATCACAATCAATTACACACACACACTCGGTCAGACTCCTCTGAACGTGTAATTCACACGTCGCAGGGGCCGTTACTCACACAACACACACAAGAGACGTACATCCATGCCCTCGGCGGGATTCGAACCCGCAATCCCAGCAATCTAGCGACTGTAGATGTAGGCCTTACACCGTACGGCCACTGGATCTGTTATCTATGTATAGAGTTCCCGCTGAACTTACGACAGCGTGAGTTCCACTTTCAGATGGATGCTATCTACTACAGTCCAAGAAGTGCCGTCGTAAAAAAAAATGCACGAATGCCCCAGTTAAAAACAGGAAAAGCATTTACAAATAAGTAAAAAATGCGCCAAGCCGTAAGTTTCCCCTTTTAGGCTGTAAGTGAAGGCGCAGAAAAATTTGGTAACTGAATAAATACCGAAGGAAACTGATGCTAGATTGGAAATATATCCCTGAAAACCTTTTTTCGCGTCTTACACAACAACTGGGTGTGTCTACGTTACAGAGAGAAAAAAAACAGTCGTGTTGCATTTACATCCACATATAACTAGGGCACAAACTTCACGACACTGCCAGTAAAACAACCGAAGTTTGTAAATTGATACCGTCAGTTGGCATACGCTAGAGCAACACATACCGCATTCATTCTACCTGGTGCTGAAGCTTTGTTTCATCTCGATGGTTACATGGAGTCCCAGAACTTCAGTAACCGGTCTTTATAAAAAGCCATGTTATTCCACGAAGAGCAATCCATTGCACGCACGATAATAAGGCTAGTGTGCTGTGTGTGTCAAGTGATGTTAGGAATATTAGATGCAACTTTTCTGAGGCCATAAATTCGCATTAATATTCAACATACATTCCGACATCATTTTTGAATACAGGTATGATTACGACAGAATATATGCCTTTTTTTAGCAAGAAAATGCAGCACTCCACATCGCAAACCATTCTCAGCACCGCCTTTAAATTACTGGCTGTACAACTAATGTTAACTACAGCCCGTTAAATTACGTACAACGCAGGGACCCCCGACAAACAGCAAACCTGAACAGTGGCAATCGCTACCCACCCCGCCGTTACGCGAAACGGCCTGAGAGAAGAGTTGCGTGTGTGGTAATTCACATAATCTCTGTGCACATAAAGGCATGCCCTGAATGTATTAGAGCACTTGCGCCCGCTTATATATATACTCATATACTATACCACGTAAATAAAGCTATGATGCCGGACATTTCGTTACAAATTACTACTGATTCTACAACCTCCAAAAGTATGTATTCCTTGATGCAACACAGTGTTCCAACAGTTTAAACACACCTCATAAACCTTGCGCGTGAATAGTTTTATATCCACCAAATGCAAGGTGGTGCATGGTGCCACTGCATGCCAATTTTCCAATTCTTTGTTTACGACAGGATAGGTCTTACAGGGGTGCTGATAAGTCCTTAGCCCGAATTGGTAATTCTTACGTGAAAATTAAACATATAAGTTGCTTTGCTTTTCATCCCTCCAAAGGTTCTTGAGAATTTGCAGCAAGCATATATTATTTGATCTGAGCAGTAGATTAGCTTCCAAGGACACTATCGATTCCGTCCTAAGACATCGGGAAGTAGGTCGGGCTAAGGACTTATCAGCACCCCGGTACATGTAACAATGTACGACGTGTGTTTTTCCCTTTATTTTGCACTGCTGCTGTACACTTACATGTAGCCTTGTGTCAAGTTTGTAGGTTCTGTAGCGACCTTGCTGCGGGGCAGTGACTATCTGGCTCTCTAGTTTACCGCGGTGGAGCCGCGTGTTTGAAAGTCTTGTAAATACCAAACAGATTGCTTTCTGCATTTAACTTTACGTGTAAACTTGACGTGACGAACAACCGGAGGTAAAAAAAATAAATTAACGTCGCCTCACAGCAACAACCAGACATGCACAATGGACGGAGATCCGGCAGAACTTAACGTAGTCCGTGAACGAAAGGACCTGTATCCTCACGAAGAGAAAATTCGGCTTTTCGAGACACAGCGAATCTTCCAATTTGCAGCTGAAGTCGAGTGATGTAGGGACACACGTTTGTTACCTGAATACTACGTTCTACGTGTACACTGGTTTATGAATATATTAATAATTGTCCAACGAGATGCAACACAAAGCAGTCTATTTATTATACTGCAAGTTCACTCTACATGTTTCGGGTGTCAACCACACCCATCATCAGGAGTACACAAAACTGTAACTACAGCCTCCGGTACTGGTCATATTACCTCCCTCCAACGTGGCCAAGCTAACTTGGCCACGTTGGAGGGAGGTAGGTGCACAAAAAATAAGACCAGTACCGAAGGCTGTAGTTACAGTTTTGTGTACTCTTGATGATGGGTGTGGTTGACACCCGAAACATGTAAAGTAAACTTGCAGAATAATAAATAGACTGTTTTGTGTTGCATCTCGTTGGACAATTATTATATAGATCAGCGAAGCGCGGAACCATAAACATTAAATGGTTTACGAATATATCTCGAAACACCATCACATCAAGATCATACATGTTGAATGAACATTGCCTTCATGAATACAAAGTCCAAAGTCACAGAAAACAATTACATTTAAACTGCGGAAACATGAAAACAAAATACACAGCATAGCACACGGTCATTAGTTTATCTGGACCATACCACTGATCACTTCAAAGAAAGCTATGTATGGCAGCGGACAACGCTGCCATCGTCGCTATTCCATTGTGCCGAGAGTCGGGGTACATGTTTTATATTACATTCTTACTCCCTGTATTTAAAGTAATTCCAATCACAGTGGCCGTGCGGTCTAAAGCGTGGGTCTGCTGCCGCTCGCTTGCTGGGATTGCAGGTTCAAATCCCGACAGCGGCATGGATCTCTCTGTTGTGAGTTTTGTGTGGTGTCAGGTAGAGAAGCCTCTACGAAAAACCGATCACTCATCCACAGGATTCCTACCGAGTATGATATGTCTACCTAAGTGTGAACTTGAAACCGCAATAAAGAGGAGGCCTAGGCCTACGAGGCCTCTCGAGCCATGGACAAAAAAATATTATAGGTACAGATGTTGCTAACGCGTGATAACTATGGCGTCCAGCAACAAATAATTAGGCTTGTTAATCCAGCTTATCTTCTCCTTTCCCGTGAAATAATTCAACAGTAACAAGCAACAAGATTTACTGTAGTGCCATGAAACCACCAGATATCATCGGCGGCCAAAATTTATCAGCAGGCGGCGAACAAATTGTTCAAACAGCAACTGCAATGAATTAATTAACTTCAACTTCAAAGGTTTCTAAGCACACAGCATTCTGGCACAAAGTGATATAACCGACGCCATGCGTTTTATAAGCCAAAGTTTAATTATAGTTGTTTTAATGTTGGCTTAAACCTTCAAGAAGCTCATACACGAACAGCTCCCAGCAAAGACAAATAATTTAATTATATTAACCCTTTACACAACGCTGCTTCATTTTACTTGCTCAAAATACGGTATAAAATAGATTATATTTAACACTAAGACAGACAGGTAACAGGGAGGTGGGAAAAATTTTATAATGGGAATTTTCATATTACTTTGATCAAATGAAAGGTGATGAGGGACTTAAGAAATGAGCAAAATGTTTTAATGGTAAATCTAAAAATAAGTGACCATTCTGCAGACCTAGACGCAGGTGGGACTTTAATATTAAAATACATAAAAAAAATGCAGCGTGAATATATGAATTGAACTTACCTGGCTGAGATTAAAAAGTGGTGGGCTCTAGTGGGCAGGTCAGGAGCCTTCGGATTGCATATCAGATGGGAATTTCTTGTACTTAAGCTCCCATCAAGTAGTTTATTACATTAGACAGCTATGCTTCTAAACGTCTCTTCATGTGTACCATATTTTTTGCTAAATAAAGTAACTATTTCTCACCCGCCGTCACCCGTACGGGAATATATGAAATTTGTAGCCATCCGAGCATGCAACAGGGTTAACGTATACAGAATAACATTCCGGACTGAACTGCCACGGCCTTGTAAATCAGACACAGTTATGGGGGTACATAGATGACTGTATGACAGCACATATTCAATAATCATGTAGCAATCCGTATACAACGGGACAGCTGGAGCATGGCATTATGATTTACACGACCTGCTACGTTCATACCACTATATATTTTGATACAGTGCTTAGGCATAACAAAAGTTCTATACTTTATACACGAAGCAGCTGCAGGTCTGTATTGAACAGTCATGTTATGATATCTGTAGTAGAGAGAAGAAATATTTTCCACTGCCGCACTGATCGCCTGCGACTGAAGTACGAGCAACCTGCAGACACCTCACACACAGTTCGAATTGCTTACTGCAATAAGTTGATTAACTTCCAGTTTCAGTCGTCTATTGTTTACATTACGCGGTATGTATAAAGCTCATTCAGCATTTACCCAGTACATTCAGAAACACTAAGTACATAACCTGAGAGCAAATGCATAAGAGATATGTGAAGTTTCACTTTTCTTTTTGTCTTTCTTTCTTTCTTTCTCAGTCTGACCTCTTCTACCTACTCATTGAACGTGCAGACGGTTGTTGTTTGCATTTGATCACACTAAATGACACATTCTCAGTAGGATCCCTCTTGACGAGTGATCGGCCCGTCGCGGAAAACTCTAACCGGCAACACACAACAATCACAAGAGACAGATATTCAAGTGCCCGACGGGATTCGAACCCGCAATCCCAGCAACCGAACGGCCGCCAACCCATGTCATAGACTGCGCGGGCCACCGGGATCGGCTCACGTTCGTCTTCCTTCTCCTCCTCCTCCTCCTCCTCCTCCTTCTCCTCATCGTCTTCCTCTTCGTCCTCTTCTACTGCGGCTCTTCGACCCGTTTTCTGCCCTAGGCCTCCCCTCTTTTCTTCCTCCATTCACATCTAAGCCCCGCCGCTGCCCGATAGTTTCTCGTGTTAACCAATATGGCGGTGACCTTTCTCACTTCGTCATCCGATCTTTTCCTTGGCTTTCCAGCGGGTCCTCTTCCTCCGAGACTTCGTTCCCGAATTTGTTTTGGGTTTCTGTTATCTAAAATTCATACTACATGCTCAGCCCACGTTCATGTTTTAACAAGCATAAACGTTACCATGTCAGTGTCTTTAATCGGTAAGCTCAGTTCTTCATAGCGCTGTGTGCTTCAGATGCCATTCATTTGTGCTGGTCTAAATATTCTCCAACGGATTATTTTCTCTCAGAATAACTGATCCTTTGTGTGACACTCTGTGACAGCTTCCATGTTTCACCCTCCGTGCAGAACAACTGGTCGTACGATATGTCACGTAACTGTATTTTGTAAGTGTAATTTCATTGACTTGACACATACCTTTTCTTCAAAATCATATTCATCTTCCTTTCCGCATGGAGCAACTCGACTCCCTCTGGCAGAGATTTCGTCAAATTTCACACTAGGGATCTTTATTAAATTTCGAGAGACATTCCGATTGTTGTTACAACGGGACAAAAACAACAGTCAAAAAAAAAAACAGACGCCTTACGTAGAGACTTTTGTATATTGATGACCACTCTGGTATTAAACGTTACCACTCTTGTTAGTTTGTGGGCCCGGTTGCTCAGTCGGTATAGCAACTGAGCTGCCGGGCTGGACGGTCCGGCATCGAATCCCAGTGAGGACGAGATATTCCGCCCGTCCAGACCGGCCCTGGGGCCCACCCAGCCTCCTGTACAATGGGCACAGGGTCTTTCCCGGGCGTAAAGTGCGGCCGGGACGTGCTGCTGACCACTCACCCCCTTCTAGTGCCACGGTCATGAAGGAGTAGAGCTAAACCTCTACCCACCCTCTGAGCCATACCGGGCTCCTAACGGGAACACTTTACCTTTATCTTTTACTCTTGTTAGTTTACCATTGTCACGTTGATTACCAATGTTCCAATGGTTGCTACGCTTAGATCAGCGCACCGTGTTTCGCTCTGCCGAAAATTCCTAGCTTGTTTTATTATCGTTCCCTCCGCCCCTGGGTCTCGCGAAATGAACAACTGTCTTTGAGGTTCACGAATATAATTATGTATTTCTCATGCATTCCACGTGTCGTACCCATTTCATCCTCCACGCTAACAGTTCGAGTGAGGGACATGGATGTGAAAGAGAGAGAGACTGTGGTAATAAATTTGCAGCAACTGAGGGGAGGGGAAAAGAGAATAAAGGTAGCTTACTATAAGACGTTACTGTTGTAAGTTGTCCCGTAGTTTGTAAATTGTGAACGCTGGGGCCCGCACAAACCCTAAAATTAAAGCACACACCTTCTCGAACAGTAGCAGAACAAGAAACAACCCCGTGAATGGTGTGGCGATGTTCGCTTGCACGTAAGCTACTGCTCCTGACCGTAACGTGCAAGAGTGACACAACTGCCTTCACTTGTACTCTACATGTGACAAATTCCAAATTTTTTATCTAAGTTCATAGCTCCAGATTTCTGCCACCACATCTTTTAGGTCAATTTAGGTCACTTTAACGAAAGGCATAAAACGAGAGCTTAAGCGGGGCAATAATGTAAACAACCGACCAGATGCAACAATGATAGTGTATTAATAACTTCAATTAACTCAACATGTTTCGGGCGATAGTTTCGCCCATCTTCAAGAGCACTAGACTGTGCTTACAACTTGTGGTAAAATGCACCAATGATGCTACCTGCCGGCAGCATCGTTGGTGCATTTTACCACAAGTTGTAAGCACAGTCTAGTGCTCTTGAAGATGGGCGAAACTATCGTCCGAAACATGTTGAGTTAATTGAAGTTATTAATACACTATCATTGTCGCATCTGGTCGGTTGTTTATATTATCGTATCAATGATGCACGGTCACACAAACATCAAGCTTAAGCGGGAATTTGTGTGTCCGTCTGCCCGTCCACACATTCTACTCCCTAATGCTCTGAACGGATTTTGACTAAATACGGTATTGAGTGTCTATTCTGCAAGTTGTCCCCACGCAAATTTGCCATGCCTATGAGACTAATTTTGCCCCCTACATTACATGCAGTTCTTATAGACCTCCATTGGTTAAACTCAAGTTGAAATGTGATGGCACATGGTGACGTACGGAAGGGGAAGTGAAGGGGAAACTGGCGAATGGAGTGAGTAGCCAGTACCCTTCACACTGTATTACCTCGGAACATGGTGTATCCAGCATTACTACCGCTGCAGCGGTAGTAATGCTGGATACACCAGATTCGAAGTTTTACGAAAGTCACAGTATAAAATGCATGCTGTAACACGTGTTACGTGTTATTTTACTGTGGACGTTTATTCTTTTAGGAACGTCGCGTGTCACAGCAATGAATCGAAGACATTTGTTTAATATGATGCAGCAGCAAAATTTACCGAACATGAGCGAAACACTGGAATTCGTGGAAAACTACCTACTTACACACGACGACTATTTAGAGGAACAAAGAAAAGAAATTAAGCATAATTTCTCACGTTTCAAATCCGAACTAAAAGGAAGATGGATCAAAGCACATAAGATAGAGGACAGCTTCATCGCAAAGAATAGTGCTTGGCTCGAAGAGACATTTACGATTCCGACAGTAGTGCAACGACCAGGACGACCAAAAAAGATGTTTGGTAAGGCAAGTGATAGAACTAAAAGAAGAACAACACAAGCATTAAGGAGCGCTGTGGATGTGGAGGTGCTCACTCATGCTGCACAGGTGAAATTACGATCTTGGCGGGAAAATAGATGCTTCCCAAGTCCTGAAAGACATCACTATGTCACCGAAGCGGGCCACCAAATAAAAAAGTGCATTCGCTATGCGTCAGCAGGACGAAAAAACAGAAACAAAGATGACGCCAGTAAGCGCACTGGCCATGTGTGTCGAAGCAGGTCTATCTAGAAGACAATACGAAATAATACGGAGCACTCACAAACATATATATATATATATATATATATATATATATATCTCCTTCCTACAGTCTTCTAAAAAATGCAAAACTCGACTGCTACCCAGATAAAGAGTCATATCGGGTTACTGATATGTGCGCTGAAATTAATCTACAGAAGTTATTAAATCATACGGTCACACGATTGTTAACTTATTTACAAGAAGTCGTACACACCTTGAGTGAAGACGAAAGAGACACATTGTCGTTAATATGCAAATGGGGATGTGACGGATCCCAACAAGCCCAATATAAACAGACATTTCAGAATGACTCCGATTCTGACGCATATATATTTCAGAGTTCCTTTATACCACTCCAACTAATTTGTGGTATAAACAACAAGCTGATTTGGCAGAATCCCACGCCTTCTCCACTCCGTTATTGTCGTCCTATGAGAATACGATTTGTTAAAGAATCCAGTGACATCACGAATGATGAAACCAACTATATACAATCTGCAACAAGCTCATTACATGACTCTAAAGTGACATTGACAGATAAACACTTATCTGTCAAACACACACTGTTGCTCACAATGATTGACGCTAAAGTGTGTAACGCTACTACACTCACAACATCCACAATAAGATGTTACATTTGTGGTGAAACATCCAAAGACTATAACAATTTATCAATTAAGAAAGAAGTTACGCCAGAGACAATTCAGTTCGGGTTATCAATTTTGCATGCCAGGATCCGTTTATTTGAAAGCATTTTACATGTAGCCTATAAAATGCCTGTGCAGAAATGGCAGTTGCGATCAGAGGATGAGAAGGCCATTGTGAAACACAGGAAGTTGGAAATCCAGGAGGAGTTGCGAACTAAAATGGGATTACTTGTAGACATTCCTAAGCTCGGATGTGGTAATACCAATTATGGTAATACAAGTCGAAGATTTTTTGCAGATCCAGAGTTAGCAGGGGCAATCACAGTCATTGATGTCAATCTTATATACCGTTTCAAAGTGATTCTAGAAGTCATATCTAGTGGGCATAAAATTAACATAGAGAAGTATTCTAAATTTGATACTGATACTGCAGAGATGTATGTCCAATTATATCCGTGCCATCCAATGACACCAACCGTGCACAAGATATTAATTCACGGTGCCATTGTAATAGATAACGCAATACTCCCCATTGGCCAACTCTCAGAAGAGCCTGCTGAGGCACGTAATAAATATTTCCGCCCAGACCGACAAAACTTTGCAAGGAAGTTTTCTAGGGTGTCTTGCAACCTTGATGTGCTTAACAGGCTACTGTTAAGTTCAGACACAGTCATAACCGGTATGAGGCCTGTACCACGAAAAAAAGGCACAAACTTTCCTGACGGAAAGGGTAGACATGCTGCTTCCTGCTGTACCTCATATAAACCCAGATACAGAGGACTCACATTATGACGAGTCCTCGGAGGAACTACAGGTGTCCTGTGGTGACGAAATATGGCAATAGCCATCGTTCGGTTAACCATTTCATCAGCCAATTCAACCATTTCTGTCATTGTGTCATGTACTTCATGTTGAATAATACATTTTAAATGCACAAATCGTATGTGTTTTCTTAAAACGTATTTCCCACCATTTAACATTCTATAAATTTGTCGTACAACACGTTCCGAATCGATTCTACAACACAGATAATTTTGGCCGCTCAGATCGCCCAAATACCCCACAGTGCGCTGATGCGCACACCTCGGCTGACAGTAGTCGACTGAACTGACACCCCCGCCGATTTAAATGGACTCGTCCGTTTCGCCGAAAGACGAAATCTGGTTTCTGCGCGTTTGCCATTACTTTTCAACTGGCCTCTACCTCAAAAACGGCTCGTGGTACATAAGGAAAAATATGGATCTCATTAAAATCCACACTGTTTACTTGCTCGGTCATTTCTCAAGCTTTTCAGGTCTGAGTGCTGGATTAATTACTGCACTACTTTATTTCTGTCTATTTACGTCACCCGATTCAAGAAGTTCGTGTTGTACTGTACATGTTCCGTCCATTTTATCATCCCTGATATGGTCATCCCAGTTATCCTTGGCGAAGAATAGAGACGCAGTGTTCCCCAACCTCCCACTAGTTCCCCTTTGACACAAATACCGTTCTAAGTACTTCATTCTCGAAAATCCCTGACCTATGATATATCCTGGACATGAAAGACCCAGTTTCACACCCACGTCAGAGAAGAGGCAATTTACATGCTGAGTTACTGCGTGGTTATTCCGCCCTCTGGAAACCCTGGTTATTGCGGGTGGGACTTAGAAAATCATTCAGTATAATATTAGGTGTACAGAATTTAAATTCAGTTGCTGTCCTGTGTTTTTGTAATTTCAAAAGTTACTCCTACGTAAGCCAAGTGACAGTGACTGTTGCAAAAAGAAAATTTGTTATCTTGAACCAGCAGAGAAGTACCCATGTTTCGGTTTGTACAATACTGCAACATCCATTTTCACCCATTTAAAAGTTATCTATATGTAGTAGCACTGCTTATCCCACCAAACTGTCTTTCAAAAACACTTCAAATTATTCTACCTGTACACTCAGTGTAAGCGTGATTGCGTACTATTCCCGAAGGTCTATGATGCATAAAGATGGAAAGAAAGGTAGTGTTATCGAAGGAGTGCAATGTCTGGACCTCTACCCTTCCATTTCACTGCTCAACAATATAAAGTGAGAAATATTCCCCACACTTCACCACAAATGCCTCCGTAAAAGTCAAAATGACTACTGTGTATTCACAATTCTTATAATTATCCCTTGTTACATCATCATTCATTCACCGTTAGTTTCAATAGGTTGGGCCTTACGGGTCGTCTCATATGTCTATACTGACACGGTTACACCATTTACACCGCCACGCATCAGGGAAAATAATCGGAGACATCCGCTGGAACGTATTAATCCTGATCACTGATAAAAGGTAAAAATAAGGTTTTCCTGTCCACGCCACGGAGGCATATAGGGGAAACAGAGGCACAGCTCCGGTCACCCTTAACCTCGACACTAAATGGAGGCGGGCAGTAAAATTCACGGCCCGACTGCTTTATTGGCAGGACAGAACCCAGTCCCCATTGAATAGGAGGCTGGGTGGGCACAGAAGCCGGTCTAAACGGTGCTTGAAAAGATATCTTGCTCCTACCGGGATCAGAACCCCGGAAAGTCTAGCCCTAAGCCAGTCGCTACAACCTAGACACTCGACACTTTGTTGAAAACAACCAGTGACGATTTCGAAATCACATTCTTAAAATTACCATGCATTACTAGAGTCAATGTATTCGGAACCAACTAGCTCTTTTCCTGAAATTCCAGCTTCAGTATTCTAAGGTGTGTCATCCCCGTTGTGTGTTGAAAGACTAATGGTGAGTTAATATCAGTCAGAAAACACAAATATAAATGTATGTTAGATGATGGTATTTATTAGCAAAGTAAATAACTACATGTTTCGATCTAGAGTGGCTATCTTCAGGGTATCACAATTATAATTTTGCTCAAAGAGTGTCATATATATGTCTATATAGATATGTTTTCTGCAATATGTGAGATACGACATATGAAAATAAAATAGTAAATTTCTGAAAAGTAACGTCTTTCAGCATCTCTAAAAGAATGTAGAAAAGCGTTCGAGAACAGAGACTTAAAAAAGCAGAGGAGAATAATAAACAACCCCTTGCGACATGGTCAACGAAGAAGTAAAAGAAGAATGAGGAAACTGAGAGAAAGCGATAAGGGACAAGCAAACGAACAGAGAGGTGGTATATATATATATATATATATATATATATATATATATATATATATATATATAAAATAAATAAAGTATAAGTTAATAATAAATGAGACCAGCTGTAGAAGACGATAAAATAAGGACTGTGTGAAGGCTAAATGATCCAAAGCTGCTGACAATTTAATTCGCTTTGAAATACATGGTACTAATGTGGCTTATGTGTTCTAAATATATAAAACAATCAACCGTCTCTTTCTTCGATTACCAAATGAATACAACAAAAGACATTAAAGAACTGACTATCCAGAAAAAATATTCAATTAGTCGTGACAGTGTTACTACATCCTTTAGCATCCCCACTTATTTCGATAACATTTTTGTCACAGACTGTACAATGGTGTAATATGTAATCAAGTAATAAGCGTATGACATAATAAGACGTGGGCACGTACTTTTGTACAGCATCGGGTGTTAATTCCCTTAGGTTCCTTGCAGTTACTGCAACAATTAACGAGCAAATTGAAATAAAGATCAAAGTATGTAAATTACGAATTCCAGTAACCCAATTTAAATGGAGAATTTGAATAAAAATTCGATACTGCACCCGAAGCATCGTAACTGCTCTTATGACCTTTTACATCGACAAGCAATTAAAATCAGAACGCCTGTTAAAATCGAAATAACGTGACGGTAATTATAGCCAGTTCACAAGACGGCAGCTTCGAGAAGTGCGAAACGAGTCTATATATAATGTATACACAGAGGAAATGGAGATATAATGTTATATTTACTACCATCATTTACTTAACAGCTTAGCAGTTGCATAAGAAACTCGTCTTTCCTGTTCTTGACTACACACCACATGCAGGCCGAACTGCACCATCACTTCTGACACCTCTTCTAAAAGTGCACTGCTACATACAACACCTTAGTTCGTCAGGGGTAGGTAACGTCTGCCTACATTTTATCTTGAAGATCTCCTCTATTGATGGCCATGCAGTGATACTGTTAGATCAAATATGTCCCTACACATTTAACACTGCTATGAAGTCAGACGTTAAACCTTTACTTGTCATCAAAGCGAACTACACTGGTGATTCTGTGTAACATATTTGCTACCTCGCTAGTTCCATACGTGATAGCTTCAAAAAGTTCCCGGAATCACTTTTTTTCCCTTGAGAAATACGAAACAATACAATCACTTCAGCTACATTTCCTTCTTCAACACAGTCTCCTTGTGCAACTATACACTTCTGCCAGCGACTGTAAAGTTACTGGAAACATTCCTGGAAGCCATTTTGTGAAAGTCTCTCAAGCTCTTCCGTCTAATTCTTAATGATGTTAGTATCGCCACAAAAGTGCCGTCCCTGCAATGCTGATTTCAGTCAAGGGAACAGGTAAAAGTCAGTTACAGCCAGGTCAGGAGTATATGGAGGATGTTCTAGTGTTATAACATTGTTTCCTGCTAAGAAGCGCTTGACCAAAACCGACTGGTGTACTGGAGAATTGTCGTGAAGAAGAAACCAGATGTTGGTTCTCCATTTTGCGGGGCATTTCCTTCTGACCAGATCCCTAAGGCGACGAAGGATGTCAGTGTACATTTTTTTATTCACAGTTGCATTTCCTGTAAATTACACCAGCGAATTCCGGGAACATTTTGAAGCTACTACTTTTAACTTCGTACTGGTCACACACACACACACACACACATACACACATACTACGTTAGAAAATATCGATTCATGTTCCTATCATATATCTGCTATTATTTTATGGTATTTTTCAGTCCTAAGACAGTATCAAAAAAAGGAAGTTGTATAATAATAATAATTATTATTATTATTATTATTATTATTATTATTAACGCAAAACAAATCCCAAATTCAACACAATAAATTATAATATATAAGACAGCCAACAATTTTTCGAAAATGTAGAAAATTCAACGTATCTGACCTCAGTCATGAAGAAGTCCAAAGCAGATCAAATTCGAAGCATTTTCTACCATCTTACTCAGAATTTATTTTCTGAACTGTCTCCAAAAGAAGAATATCAAGAATAAACCACACAAAACCATAACTATACCTGATGTTTGATACTGGTGTTTAGGAACAAAGTGCCGAAGAAAATATTTGGACGTAAGTGAAAGGAATGAATAAGTGGGTGGAGAAAGTTTAAAAATGAGGAACTTTCACTCTTCAACTAACGTGATGTCTCTTTCAGCTCGGAATCGAGTACTGAAAAACGGACGGCGTCATCGGTCGCTAAGCCGCAATGCAGGTATGGGCGGCTTCGGCTTTAATATGTACATCTTGTATAATTAGGGAAATATCATAGCGAATGAGAGGGACGGGAAAAGTAGCACACACGAGGGAGATGGTAAATGCCTGAACATTCATCAGGTGGAAAGCCTAGAGAGAAGAATTTATGTAGGGATGTTGTCGTAGCTGGGACAGAAAAACGTTAAAATGGATCGTGAAACACAAGAGTGTGCTATTGTGGGCTGGATTTAAGTGGCTCCGAATAAGGTCCACTAGCCTTCTCTTTCGAACATGGCAATGTAACTCCGTGTTCCATACAGTAAGGAATATCTTAAAGATCTGAGCAACTGTTATTTCTCAAGAAGCACATTGTTGGACATCCTTGGAAGCATTACTTCACTGCATTTACGTCATTTCAGGCAGGATAGTATGTAAACGTACCTGTCTGACTGCAATCCTGAGAATACTTCATTATGTTACAAGACTCCTCTCACCTAACGTCACCACCCGCCAGGCCCATGTCTCTCAACATAGCAACTCTAGAGTCTGCACTGTGACATCCGCAGTCAAGTCCTTACTTTACATGGAATTCTCACCTTCTGTTCAGGCAACTTCAAAAGGACGTGTTATTCAGACACGAAAACGAAGAACTCACGATGACGTAGCAGATATTAAAAAATAAAATACAATAATTTTACGTATGGCATAAAACTGTTCCAAATCCACTAAACGTATCAAGATACATAATAACTGTTAGCAGCAGAAGTAAACTCACTACACTCAGTGTTATTTGGATTGAACTAAATCACATTTTCAAAAAGTCTCTTGTCTCTGCCGCGAATCGTGTGCTTCCCTAGCTGTTCAATCCGTAGTCTAGTTGCTATACCGAGTAAGCAATGTCAGACATTCCATTAGTTTACTACCATTATTACTTATTATTATTATTATTATTACATAATGTTTCCATTTAAGATCATAATTAAATCCAATATTACTCAATTCCATTTCCTTGAATATATTTTCTTTTCTTATAGATCACACTCTCAGTCATTTTTTATTCTCTCCATATACCAGTTCCTTCTATTCTTTAATGTCTTCTTGGCATTATACTCCACTAATGCAATTTCCTCTACTTTGTATTTTGTATTGTATCTTCTTTCATATTTTTTTTTTGTAATATCCACTTACTTTTACATGTTCTGCCATCGGATACCTGTATTTGTGTCTTCACCTTTTAGTGTCTTTACGTTCTTTTTAAGTTTTACTTGTATACACAGTGCGCAGTTTGTGCTGTTTATGTAATTGGCTTTCGATCTGTTGAGTCAGTACTTAAATAAACTTGACTGAATTATTATTATCATCATCATCATCATCATCATCATCATCATCATCATCTCTTTATGCAGGGTATTTATACTTACATTCCTGAGACAAACTATGTCCCTAGGGAAAACAGTGTTGCAGCTGTTCTGTTGTTACTATTCATGGTGCCTATGTCTTTAGTTCCAGTGTTGAATCTACTGTATTCTTAAATTAGTACTTTCCGAAGTATGTGTGCTGTGCCCAATATAGTTGTTTTCTGTAGTTCCTTCACTTCATGTTTTCCTGGTATGTTGCTCACGTATTTTCTGAATGACTTTGAAATTTATTATTATTATTGATGTTTCCTTTTTTTTCAGTAGTAAATCAAGCATAGATTCTGTGTACCTGACATCTGTCGGCCAAGTTTGTAGTCAATGACTGACGTGTACAGAGTGGCCCGAAAGCCACTCAACCAGTAGGTAAAGCGAACATTAAAACGTGCTGTAAAATCCTTTGTTGCTTAATGAATATACAAAAGTTTTTCGAGGTGAGATCTTCCATGTCCCATGCACAACTTACGGCACCGTGATAACTTTTTCACAAATTGACAGGCATTGTACTGTGTACTGGCATCAAAATGACAATCACGATATTACAAGTTAACTGGTGTTTGGGTCACACCATATTTCACAATTGTCAAGAACGATATTCATCTATACTGGTGCTGCAAAACGGACCACGACGGCTTCCTCCCAGATCCGTGCCGACTGAGTTCACGACCAAGTTGCCACAGATTACTGCACGCTACAAACACGCCTTTCAAATAAAGAGAGAGAGAAAGAAAGAGTGAATGGTAGCCACTCCACCTAAATGCGTGTGCCCTGGCTACCGTCCAGCCAGCCAGGCAGCCAGGTCACACAATCAAGCCCGGAGTGTTTTCTAGGCAGTGCATGCCTTTTACTATTACCCACACAATGGTGACCGTTTCGAAGGAAGGGACAAGGTTCGCCAAAATTAAGGTCACACGCTTGAAACCTCCAGCACTGCAACCCATTTCCTAGTCACTGTGCCCAGGTTAACTACTCTCTTCACCTCTGCAGAGGTCTCAAAGTTGTGAGGTCACAAGATCGATTCCTAGCCGTGGCATGCGATAGCTCGGTACAAAAACGATTCATGTCACTCTAGAGTAACGTCTGTTATTTTATTCGCTTTAATGGAGCACTAAATATGAAGGGCGGTGTGTTACCCTATGCACGCCATGGAGGAGGGTGCAGGGGGAGGTATAGCTCCAGTCATTAAGGCGTTTCGTGATTTCCAATGACCTGTGAAGGCAAATGTCAAGATAATACTCTCAAATACAACATTATGGAAAATGTGAGCTTCTTTTATACTATATACAAACACATCCCGCAGAATGTCTCGCTCGTTAACATGTTTCCCGTAGTACGCCTCTCGATTTTTAATATCCAGACTTCTTAGAAAATAAGTGTCTTTCAAGAAAACGTTTTTCGGCGATGTTTATTTAAGAAACATTTACGTTAACGTTCCAAACACTCAACACATCATTTTTAACACAACGTTGTGCACACAAACTACGCGTTAGGCTTCTGCATACACAGAAACCGTTTGTTAACAAAATGTTGATATTTTGCTGACCGTGTATCTCAGTATAATCTTAGTAATTAACCAACTTAATGCACAAAATTTGTTTCACATTAAGTTTTTATTTCATGCCTCTACATGTTTCGAGCACTATTGTGCTCATCATCAGGAGGTCAAAATTGTATTATACAGCATCTGGTATCATCACACCTGTAGGTGGCCGTCCCGTGCACAAGTCCTCTCTCAACCCGTGCACGGGACGGTCACCTACAGAGTGTAATGATACCAGATACTGTATAACACAATTTTGACCCCCTGATGATGAGCACAATAGTGCTTGAAACATGTAGAGGCATATAATAAACTTATTATAAAACAAGATTTTTTCCATTAAGTTGGTTAATTACTAAGACGTTTGTTAACAACCATATTAATTGTTTTAAGCATTTTACATTCTAACATAATAGTCTGTTCCTCATATGTAGGCTTTTTTTTTGTGTTTTGGGAAACCGGTTGAGGGTTTTTGTTTGATGTAACGCATTATAATATTTCCCATTTAAAATTATGAGAAACAGGCTCCCGGTTAGCGTTCCCACACAGAACGTCTGATTTTCTTGAAAGGAGTACTGACAGTAAGCGGGAGATGGTAGCATTTTAAACGTGCCTTTTGGTCTTGTACACAACACACACAGTAAATTCTCCGTACCTTACGAACACTTCTACGTCTCAAAGACGGAGATTAACAGTCGATCATGCTGAATTGTTATGTTTACATAGTAAACGTTTTTTTTCGGGCTCAGCTACTGTCTCAAATACGAGTATAATGTACAACGACCGTCAGATTTTATCACACAAGTACGCAGGTTTTCATGTGAAGTGTCTGCCAGTTTTGTACGTTTTGCACTGACATAAAAATACGCAGACAAATTTTAGTAACACGGGAATAAGAAATTTCACGAAAATCCCTCCAGTGGAAGTTGCGCTGTTGCATGCGGACACAAGAACAAACAGGAGAACATGACGAGGCATTTCGCAAGAGCCGAAAATAACACGAGGCTTTCCTTTTTCTAATTTCATAATAAGCTTCATTAATTATGATTGTAATTTCGCCTGTTGTTTTATGCAGCCGTGAAACTTGGGCCGTCACCCTAAAAGAATAAACTAATTTGGTGAAACTGACGTAAGTTGGCTCGCTAACGAATGCTACATTAATTAGATTCAGGACACCAGGCACTAACTATGAGCCAGGTATAACTACATTCCAAAATGCACACGAAGCAAATTAGATACAAAATACGGTACCACTAGAAATAATTTTGTTTAAAATTAGTCTTCAAATTGGTCTCTAACCCTATGAGGAGAACATAGAGGAGAAGTAAAATAATTTCTTTACGTCTATTATGTTATATGCGACTGGTTACGTCTTGCGTAGAATCTGCCTCCTAAAACGTGTGGTTGAAAGGTAGATAGAAGAAAGAATAGAAGTTACAGGAAGAAGAGGAAGAGGACGTAAGCAGCTACTGGATGACCTTAAGGAAACAACAGAATAATGGTAATTGAAAGAGGGAGCACTGGATCGCACTCTGTGGAGAACTTGCTCCTTAGCCGCCGAACGACATATGTATATATATATATATATATGTGTGTGTGTGTGTGTGTGTGTGTGTCGTGCAGTGAGCCCTTTAAATGGCCGAACGGCCATTAAAGTGGACGGGGGGGGGGG
>Ga0123352_10004052_pt1 | contig 21460 bp, 12 predicted proteins | sample TergutLab28metaG_FD_89700 | JGI IMG/M metagenome (GOLD analysis project Ga0123352, IMG submission 89700) | Labiotermes labralis P1 segment gut microbial communities from Petit-Saut dam, French Guiana - Lab288 P1 | ecosystem: Host-associated > Arthropoda: Insects > Digestive system > Gut ...
ACTAATTTACGCTCCCTGAGGATGATCCCATAGAGGGATTGAAACATGTAGGAGAAATTTTAAATCCATTTTTAATCAGATAATGTGATTTTAATGGTTTGACAAGTATGTGCAATTAGTTGGCCTTAATTAATATTGTTATCACATTGCACGGTAATAGAATGAAAGTACATATTTCATATTGTAGCAAATTCAGAGCAGGGCGAGTTTCGAAGGCAGCGCGGCTGTGAAACAAAACTGTACCATTTCGGTTGGCCCGAACTCATTAAGAGGACTTCCGACTCGTATACACGAGTTCACACTCATAAAAAACACTCATTTTAAATTTCTGACAAATCTCTTACATTTCGAAAGCTCCGCAGCACTTTGCAACAGATGCTGGCGGTTTCTGCAGTAGTAAGGAAGTTATACTGATTCAGTTGCTTCAGAATTGCGACTTTGCAAAGTATTATGCTGATTATGTTCGTATTGTTCGTTCTGTATTTCGACTTCAAACTTATTCTTTCGAGAATCTCATTTTTACGTGGTAGTCCCTCGTACATTTACGTATTACAGGGCATGAGTCTTCAGTATTGGTTACGAACTCACAATTTTTACTTTCTACAGGTCTGCGGCAAACGCTAATTGCAGTATTACTAATTTATGCATGCGCACTGCCTGAAGTGCATATCCCTACACACAACATTTAGGTGGGTGGACTCATTCTTACGTAAATATATCTGAAAATTATTTACGTGTATGTTTTAAGATTAGTGAGCATAGATGGAATCGAACCCGAGGCCGTTTAAGTATCCAACAACCGTTTATTGTATTTAAATTCAAAGAACCAGTTACAAATCACCCAGTCTTCTTATACAGGTCATATTTCACACAATTATTAGTAGCTGCTAACCCAAATTCCTAATCTAATCTCGTAGAAGTATTTCTGTCTGACACACATTTCATGTGCATTTCATGTTTCTGTACTGGCCACTGAAACCTAAGAAGTTTCGTCACGATAGGACTACACCTAAAATGCGGACACGCGTCTTTCCCTTTAAACCAGCATTTCCGCTTCTCCATTCGGGCGAGAAATTTCTCTTCTCTTCTTAAAAGTTTGAACAGAGCCCCAATATCCCGTTTATTTTCCGTCTCTCGCTCTTTTCTTTTTTACTGAAACTCTAGACACAAGAGTACCCAAGAAAAGCAATTCTCTGTACCATGTCGCCTCCACGTAACATAACACGCGCTAAACGGAACCCTGTACCACACAGTACCGCAGTCCCAATGACACCTCTTCTCACTGTTACAATGTATTGTAAGTCTTTTGAAACAGACACACTTGCATTCACACAAATTCTTCTTACATATGGAAATCTGCTCGCAATACTTATCAAAATATTTCAGTCGGGATAGATTAGTCAGTACAGTGTCTAGATCTAGGGGCTAGGTGACAAAAGTCAAATTCCTAAAAGTGGTGGAAACTTTCATCTTCGCCGGTGCGTCCATAGCGGCTCTGGGGCGAACCCAACTTCCTACCCATGAGCAAAGGGGGGTCGTTCCACGGGTATGAAGTGGTCTTGAGGTAAGTCTGCCTACTCACCTCCACCTACTGCAGATATTAAGAACATGTTGAGCAGTATCTCCACTCATATGTATTTATGGCACTGTGCTTAATCAAATACAACGACTGTACAGAAATAATGACTGTCAGAAAGTCTACGAACACTGGGGTGGTTAGAAATAGCAAAGACTGAAGTTCCTAAGTAGGGAGAAGTAAAACACTCATCTCCCGGATTCAATCTCGGGACAGAATTGCAGCATTAACGGCTAATTAATTTTCACGGTTCAAAAAAAAAAAGGCAGAAAAAATAGCTAACCCGAAGTTTCTGAACCAAAAATGCAAGCAACCATATTCCCGAACACAAATTGCCGGGTCTGGAATAAGGTGCAAATAGCATTGTTACGTAACGTTACCAAAGGTGGCATGCATAAATGGCTGGCCTTGTCAGGAAGGTCAAATAATGAACAAATGAAAAGTGCAGTAACCGTGCTGACAAGAATATTTGCAGGTTAGAGGAAACAGGTAGCATCAGGATGGTGAACCATGTGTCGCAAATTATTATCGGGAGGATGCAGGATGGAGGGGGAACTGAACGATGAGAAATGCATATAAAATTTTAGTGGAAAACGCTAAGGGCACAGAATGCATTTAACGACCCAGGAGTAAATCGAAGGACAATATTAAAATATATCTTCCAGGAATATTAACTGCATTCAACTGGCTCAGGATAAGTTCCAATGGTAGAGTCCTCTAAACATGGTGAAGAACCCTCAGACTTCAAAGACTTTTCTGAAAGACTCAGACAGTCAACCAACTAATCAATCAATCAACCGATCAATCCATTCATCCATCCACTCACCCACCCATCCATCATCTGCCTGCCTGCCAGCCAATCGATCAATCAATCAAATTAATCAATTCATTCCTTCACCGACGCTCTCACTAGAATGTGCTATACAGCGTCCAGTAACACCCTGAATAGTGAATGATTTGGAAAATACATGGAAGCGGTCGTGGCCCAATCTGAGGCACAAACCAGACGCTTGCTTGTAGATGACACCTGGTGTCCGGATCCAGACGCCTGCTTTCACGAAAGATAGACGGATTTAAGGGCGAACTGGTGGTGGGACAGACGGACAAACGGACGGACATATATGCCAGACAACACATAAGTTGTACAGATAAGCAAGATTACAGAGATGAGATAGAATACATACTTGAGAGACATTAACAGATAAGACAGGTTATATAAATGGACAAAAATGAAGGAAGAAGAAAGTAACGTGAAGAAAATGACTAGTGGCACTCTTTCCCACTGTTGTTTCCAACTTGCAATGCTGAAACCTTCATGCGAATTAATTGGCCATTGTCCACTTGTAAGTTGAACTGTACTCTGTCCATCACACATTTAGACTGGAGCCGAGTTCTGCTGATCAATGTTGCCTACTATTTTTAGACGAACAGAACATCCAGTGGGCCAGCGAATTCAATCGATTAAATAAAGAAGTCACAGGGCAGGCCATCTTCCAGGGTCTCAGAGTACAGAAGGCTGTACAACAGTAACGTATAGGCAAAAATATGAATCACATGCATTCCTTATACCACACTCAAAATAAAGTTTCAGTTTCATAAGTCATGACTAAATGCATTTTAGAAATACATGAGACTGGAGGTTCTGGTCTGTTCCTGTTCCGCAACCTGTTTATGGTTTATTTAACAACGATGTCATTATTTCCCCACTATTCAGCGTTGATGGGTAGAGAGAAATCACTGATACTTGACACACTGACGTGTAAGGAAATGGTCGTGGCCTAATTAGAGGCACTACACCGGCAAGTGCCATGCATTCTGGTAATATTCACAGCATTTCGAAAGAAAGTGTTGCCTCCAGTTTCGGGTAGAAAAGCAGATGATTATTCCAGTACCCAAAGAAGATTGAGGCAGCTGGAACCTAAGAGACCTCACGGGGACATATCCCAGAAGGCGGCAGGTCTGTTCTTCATTTCGGGAGTACTGCACGTTACAAATGGATTCTAAGAAGGAAACGTTCGGGCTTCGTCACTGACCACACCCAATTGTCACGAGCAAACGCGTGACTAACTCCAAGGGACAGGGTCTTTCATATCATCTGGTCAAAATATTCTGTCTTCTGCGGCACACGGCAATTCATTTCCCTGTTCAGGCCTGCGCAGGTCCTGAGGGTTCCAGGAGGGTGAGGCTCCTAGATTTCAAGACAATCGGCACATGAAGGTAGTAAGGTTGTCTGTCCTATGCACCGGCCGCCTTTGCCAAGGAATTATTCCTAGTACTCATTTCCTTTAGGGCTGAGTCGTCTCCAAGGCCATACAGCGGCCGGAAGGATCATGCCAATGAAGAATTCCAATTCCACCATTGGGAATCGAACCCGCGACCTTTCGGCTTGTAGCGAAGTGCCGCAACTTACTGCACTGTACATCATCGCATTATATTTAGGATCCATTTAATTTCAACATCTCATCTACGCCTTCGTCTCTACGGTGTCTTACCTGACCGAATATTCTCTTGTAGGACAGTTTTGAAAATGAAGTACAGTACACGTTTCTCAACAAATTTCAGGATCCTGAATCACGCGTAGCTAGTCTTGCTCCCATCTCAGAAGCAGGCACGTCTACTTTCTTGGCATTATTCAGGGTAGGAAATTTAAAGTTAAAGAAATAAGTAGCACCTTTGTCACTACTAAAATTGCATGAAAATATATGAGTTAACAGAAAAGCTGTTTTCTTTGGAGGAAAGAAGACAAGAAATCTACAGCCGGTAAAGAATGTACATCCAGACGCTCGACGCACCTGCCAAACACGAGACAGAAACTGAAACCGTACCTACGTATATCGATCTACTGGCTTATCTCTCCATGCTTATCCAAGCTACCGAGTCGCAAAAGGTGGCGATACCCGGACGAGGTCCGACTGTATTCAACGGTACCACAGAGTAACACCGGTTGTCAAGATAGTGACATCGCCAATGTCTTGAATATGAAGTGGATTGCGATGGGAGTCCTTCACAACGTCGGAACAAGCTGTCCAAAGAGAATGGCGTCTCTGTGCAGGCCAGCATAAAATTTACTTTGATATTGCAATTCCTTGTCAGTGCACTACCTTTCCTATCCGATCCACTACTGTCGCCCAGAGCGCTTGATGTTCGCGAAGAAAACTACTCCCTACAATATAAATGAAATGTTGTTCATAAATAACAGTAGGAGCGTAATGAGGTTAGTAGAACATAATACCTACAGGTATCACTTCTGTAGCTTATAAACGAGATGTGGGGTAATGTAAGTATAATTTAAGTTCAAACGTATTTCACAATTTTCAGTTAAAGTTAACTGCAACATACAGCCCATTAATCATCATCATCATACGTCACGAGTTAGACCTTCACAGACTTGATTCGGCCTCGTCCAATAGTCTCTTCAAAGGTCTTCCAAGTCGTCTTCGTCCATTTGGTCCACAGTAGCCCACTAATCTATGTACAATAAGCCGTTATTATATTTAATAGTACACAAAATAAGAATACAGACGTGTTAACTGAATTATTTGCATTTAAATGCACATCACTATCTGAAATCGTGTGAACAGAATGACTGTACGTCTTATGGTCCTGACGGTAAATAAGCTGGGGGTGGGTGAGGTGGGTGAAGCAACTGTAAGTCAGTCTATGGGAGACCTATAATGAAGCTTAACATCGCATTCCAAAGAACCTGCCACTGGGCCATACCTTGATCTAACTGAATCGGGCCCATACACCAACAACCAATTCATTTTACGATACCTATTACCCTATCTATGGTTGTGTCACCAAACAATACCTTTCCATTATATTTTTCTAACCAAAATGGTGTATTAACCCTCCCCTGCGTGTTACATGGCCCGTCCATCTCAACCTTACGGACGCAATAATCGCCCTAAGAATAGTCTGCGAAAAGTAAAATTTATAAAACTCCTTGTTATGTACTTTCTACTACCCGATTTTAATTTTGTCCCTAGCAGTTCTCAGTGCCACCATCTGCACTTCATTGTCAGGCAACCACAGTCGGTGTTACGGTTGTGTTTCGTTTCTTCCTATTCTATTTCCTTCTTTCAGTTTGGTTTCTGAGTTGAAGAATAATGAATATCCCAACTTGGCCTACACCCTTAAACAATAACAGTGGTTACAATTTCATCTGGGATCTAATTCAGTCAGTTTCTACTCAGAGATAAATGTCTAAATCAGACAAGAGGAAAGCATTAATTTACGTTTTCCTGACAGACGGACTCAAGTAAGCACATCAGGACTCAGTCAATATAGGCCTGCCCCTTTGTGCTTCTATTCACATATTTGGATGCAATTAATACATTATTTTCCAACAGTGTATTCAAGTATCTGACACACCCATCTTATATGAATATTTGCACACTGCAAGACACACCAATAAATTGTTTAAGACTCCGTATCAGCTCAAAATAAATTAGAATTTCATTTTCATAATTACATAATTTCGACGTCGGACTATACTCTGCGTAAATTCAATTGACATATTCTGCTCAATTCAGTGTTATTAGGACATTTAAGTCTCTGATTTCAAAGTGACCTCCTCCAACGAGCATCTCTTTACCATGGCACTGCGTGCATTCTTCTTTCCCTTAACTACCTGAACTCTATGCGACACAGTCGTCTCTCAGAGTGTCAAAAAATTCCTAGCATTTTATGGAACTCCAACATCAAAAGCCATGTTCAAAACCCGCCACCGGTGTTATCCTAAACCACACACATCCACTACACGCCATGCTATTTATTTCCTACAGAATATGTGAATATCCTCCCATCTACGACCAGCTCTACCAACTAATCTATTCCGTTCAGGTTATCCGACCAAAACCCTGCACAAATTTCTCTCCCGTGTGTACCGCATGCACATCCCGTCTCATCCGCATTAATTCACGGATCTTTAGGGTCTCGCAAACCACAATCGGTAATATCCCCCCCCCCCCGGGAATTGTCACTAGGTACAATACAAAGTACCAACTATTGAGCTGATGATTAGTGTTACCGTACTGACGGTTGAAAATTCAACAGAATGTCCCCTGATCTGTTACGAACAGTACACTGTTACTCTTTACAGATCCTACATGAGTTACGAGCAACATTCAATTGCGAATACAACGAACATAGCCTTTCATAAAAATATGTTCCCGCGGTAGGCGCGTGATATGCACCCCACTGTCTATTTGTTGTAAAACATATGGTTCACTATTGGTCCTTTGTTAGGTATGGAGGTATCAATTGGCCGATTTCTCTCTCGGTCTATCCTTTAGTTCAAGTCTTCGTAGAAACGCGCATAATTTTCCTTCTACCTCCCACTTGCAAAATCTGATCTTACTGGAATACATAAACAGACAGTCAACTGACACCGGTTGTCCACCGATCGAGAACAGTTCTTTATGTGGGAAGGGGGGGGGGCGGAACTCAGTTGATGCCTCCCTACTGTTTCAACAGAATACAGAACAGTTCCAATTTCCGAAAGGGCGGGCTAAAGCCAGAAGTTTCATCTTAAATTCAAGATGTTTAAAATTTACTGTTTTGCAAACAGATAACGAAGTAACATACAGGAAATAAAAATCGCTGTATTCCACCCACACGACAGACAGCTACACCTGTTCCTCTTTACAACGGCTCGTCGTTCATCATCATATTCACTATGGCAAAGCATGGCTCTATCGTCACAATCTCGTCCTTACCATATTGCCTCTTATCATCCTAAATTTACCACTTTTGTTACTGCCGCGAATATCAAGACACAACAAATTCGAGCCATTCGTTATATTTTATCTCGCAGTGACTGGAAACACATAGCTTGCACTAACAAGTGTCTGTGGGTAAAATTTAAAAGAAAAAGTTCTTGAAGTAAAGAGTGAAGGTCAACGCGATAACACCAAGGCACATTTCCGGACTCAGCTTTGTGGCCCCAGACGTTAGGGAAATGTGAGAGATGATTCACAGCAGAAGACGTCTTATCGTTTGTTGTGGGATCGCGTGGACATTGTGTGTTATGTTGTTTGAAAATATTTGTTGACAGGGCCAGTATGAGAACACAGCGGTCGCACAGCGCCACACAGTGAGTAGACGTCGTTACTACTGGTGTAGTGTAAAATACGCGTACAGTAGCTTATGAGTGTGTTTGGAAATTCCTCCCACAGACGCCTAGAGCTATGTTTCTCTCTAAACGTATTTCGGGTACACAAAGGCAGGTATTCAAAATAACCTAAAGCACACACATAGGGTGATGAGGGTGGGGTGGTCAACGTCACGCCCCGGCCGCTTTAACCCCGGGAAAGACCTGGTACCAATTGCGTAGCGGGCTGGGTGGGACCCAGAGCCGGTGTGGACGGGTGCGGAAAATCTCGATTCGATCTCCGGACCGTCCAGCCCCTAGCGAGTCGCTTGTTCGACTGAGCTATCCCGGCACAACAGACACCAGATGAAAGGAATACGTTAATAAAATAGGCAGGTTGTCAGACTTCGCCTATCCTTTCAGTAGGATATACTCCCAACAACTGAAATAAACGTAAATAAACAACACAGTGCATCAAGCTTGTACATAGGCAATTTCCGGCTGTAAACAATACAGTGTACCCCCGGCGATGCAGACTGAAGGGTATATCTGATGCAAAATTTAAACAGTCGTAACTGACCTTCTCATAACTGCCACAGTTTAGAAGCCAGTACAGCTATGTAGATACAGGGACGAGGACAAGGCTGGACGTCCGCAGCACCGCACTTCGATTCCCGACAGGGTCAAGAACTTTGTCCGTTCTTTAAAATTTCAAGGCGGGCTCTGGGATCCACCCAGCCTCCTACTTAATTGGAGGTAAAGCGGCCTTAGCGTGAAGCTGACCACACAACCCCCTATACCATGCTGAGGTCAACAATTGGAGATATACAGACGCTCCCTTGGCGTCTTCGTGGCGTGCAAGGGACAGCATTACTTGTGATCATCTGCGAACACTCGAACACCTTTACGAATGCACGGCACTTCTCTGCCCTAAAACTGGAAGGAAGCTGATATATGGCAACAGACACTGTCCGACTATTTTACGATGTACAAAGGTGTTTCAAAACATAACATAAATGTTAGCCGCATGAAGAAATACGGCAGACTAGTATCGACCACTACTGTTATGGAGTGCTATCAACAGCGACAGCGGTCATGAGAGCATCCAAAGTAGTCGTCATCAACGAACGTACGACTTCATGTGAAGTTCCTGCTAGTTTGGTCTGATTTCAATCAAACATGAATTTTCTATCGGATTTTGGTATAACCTCCACCGTATAATTTCGTGAAAATCCGTCAAGCGGAAGCCTAGGTGTTGAACGTGGACGGAAAGACACGACGAAACAACAGCCATTTTTGGTAACTTAACGAATGCGCCTAAAGAGAGAGAGAGAGAGAGAGAGAGAGACGGTATATTTATTGATACCTAAGATTCAGAAAATACGACCGAAATGAACTGCTCATACGCAAAATAATTTCGCCTTAGGTATTTGCACAAAAACGACCTGTTTTTCGAAAGCAAATACCGCACAAATTCAGCTTTTACTCGTACACGAGAACGCCTCATGTTAATTTGAATGATTTGAATGAAGTCATCCCGTTGTGTATCTATATATTCACTTTATTGCTATATATTGCCGTCAACACAACTATAATAGAATATAATATTAATGCAACATGTTTCGACTTCAATAGTCATCTTCAGGCTAAGCTAAGAATCGTTATTGCTTTACAGGGTGGTTGTGTGCATTTGGGATACCATATGGCTTACAGTGTTTTTATACACAATGTGACTTATATTTACTGTGCTATTATAAGTAGGGTCTAATGTTAAAGTATATGTTGGCACACCCTGCTTATAATAGCACAGTAAATATAAGTCACATTGTGTATAAAAAACACTAAGCCATATGGGATCCCAAATGCGCACAACCACCCTGTAAAGCAATAACGGTTCTTAGTTTAGCCTGAAGATGACTACTGTAAGTCGAAACATGTTGCATTAATATTATATTCTATTATAGCTGTGTTGACGGCAATATATAGTAATAAAGCCTCATGTAAAGCGAATGTTAGCCTGCAGTACTGCTGTAAGCTTTGAACTTCGGGTTAATAAAGTCCAAGACAAAACCGACCCTTGAATATTCCACAGGTGCGCAAAGTCATAATACGAACACGCCACAAGCGCTAATGTATATTACGGCCTAGAAAATCGATATACTACATCAGGGCTGAGGAAACAGTTGTATCTGGGTCACATCCGACACATCGGACACGTTAATACAGAGGCCTTCTGAGTGGTGGTACCGTGCATACTTGTACGTGGACATCAGCGATCCGCAGAACATACTACACTTATCGCTGGGGTTTGCTACCTTCATCACCTGAAGCAAATAACACCACATGCAGCAGGGTACTTCTTGAGAAGCTAACAGTTAATATGAAGACCAAGATATTTTCCGCCTTGCATAACGTCCGAATGTTCGTTACAGTGCCCGCAACAGCCCGCCACTTCCTCCTGTCCAAAGTCAAATCAAGTCCATATCCTCAAGCCTTAACTATTTAAGATTCGTTTTAATATTATCCTCCCACCTACATTTAGGCCTCTCAAGCTGTCTTTTACATTCGGGTTTCCGATCCCAATTCTGTGTTCTTATCTCAGCTCTCCCATGCTTCATATCCACCGTTCTTGTGTTTCTCCAGAATGTTACCGCCGTAACTGATACCGGATCAGGATCTGCGGCATGCTATTACCATAGTACATCAAAAGGAAACGTGAAACTGGCTATGTTGCGGTAATGTAAAAATACGAGACGAGGAAGAAGACGTAAGCAGCTACTGGAAGATCTTACTGAAGCGAGAGGATATTCCAAGTAGAACGCGGAAGCACTGGATCGCACTCTGTGGAGAACTCGCTTTGGAAGAGGCTATGGGCCTGTCGTAAGACTGACAACGGAGCAATGATGAAGTACTGTCCTGAGCCACTCTTTATCATCAGCAAGCAGCACGGACGCAAAACGTTTTCATAGTAGTATCGCCACCTACAATAAATGTTTTGCAATGACGTCATTCGGATGCACTGATTAGTCCCTGAGCAAGGTTACACGCCTTCATTAAATGCACACTCTGACATGTAAAGTTTGTCACTTCCTGCCACTGCGCTTGTGGGTGGTCGGCTGAGTGGGTTATGTTAATATGATAAATGAGCCGACGGGCCGTGATAAGTGAGACTTGTCAGATAAAATAACAAACCCTATACAGCGGCAAGTAAACCATCCATTTCCATTACCTAACGACGAGCTTTTTTAGTTCTTACAAATTTATTTCACTGGCGATCATGCAGCGCAAGCATAACATCGCTGCAATCATGCGGGTCAAACTTAAAATTGGTACGCAAATGATGTGTTTGCGAGACATGCATCCCCTGACGCTCTGCAACGGCACTGACTGGTAGTCCAGTAAGTGTATGATTTCGTCACTAATGCTACAGCGATTACTGCCCTTGCAGCATGAAGGAATGTATTCATTCCGTGAAGCCATCGAAACACCCCCATTCCCGTTCTAAAAATTCACCTGCAGATGACAAGGTTTCGTCACCATTATCAATAAATCTCAGAGGCAGCCATTCTAAACTACTAAGCTTGATCTCCGAAATACACGTTTTGCACATGACAGCTGTACGTGGGCTGTTCAGGAGTAAGAAATAAAAATCTGTTTATCTGAAAACGGGAAAATAAACACTGTTTTATAAACGGAAGTACTATGAAATATTTATTCGGAGTTTAGCATTAAAAAGAAAAATTAGACATTCGAGTTTTTATTTTTATTTTTTAGAAATAGCCGTGCCTTTTGTATACGTTGCTATTGTAAGCATAACTGATTCGATGCCCGTCCGCGCGAAGACCGGGCAAGTGGGTAGTATGAAAATGCAGCCTAATGTAGGATAAAGTGAGCATGAAATAAATAAGAGACGGGAGATAAAAACAATGGAAGGAAAGAACAAATTAACCCTTTAAACGCCGAGTTAAATTCCATCTGACATTTTCTGGCATTATGAGGAGCTCACTATATTTTCCACGTTAGCGGGTTAAGGGGAAAAAAAAAACTAAAAGAAGCTGTGAAATGACGAATCAATGACGCAACTAATTAATTCACGCGCTGTACGTGTCCCTCAAGACCACTGGCAAAACGAGTGACGTGACATCAAGACGGCTATAATCACGTTCAGAACATCAAGGCGCTCCTTCTGCAACTGAATCTCTTTTTAAAGCCTCAGGTTTGTCTCTGTCTTGCAGTGCCTTAAAGAGGCCGTTGTTCGTGAGCGGTGGATGACCTTGGTAAAAATGAGGACTTTAATATTAGATTCCCCCTCCTTCAGGTCAGCGATGACCAGTCAACAACGTGCTGTGTACTGTCATGCAGGGGTGTCCTGTAGAACTCAGGTAAAAGCGTTGTACAAAAGTATCTGTCTGTCGGTGATGTAGCCAATTGGTAATCTGCCAAGCGGAAAGAACTCAGGAAAGAGAGGCAGAGGAGATCAAATCAGAGAATTTTAATTATCGTACTAGATGACTGCCTTGTATATTACACTACGGTACACGAACTAACACACTAAGCAAATGTAAGCATAATGAATTGCATAGATATAATAGAACTTCGAGGAATGTTTGCTGAGGTATGCTGCCATTTGCCTAAATAGAGCTAAGATACCGTAACTGGAAAATCAGAGTCTTTTAGGTGATCAACTTTTTCCCCTGGTCAGGATTCGAAACGGTTACATCCTCGATGCAAGTCGGACGCGTTACCTCTGATCTAACCGGATCGGTAAATTATTGCGTTCAACTCTCCTCATTGTACCGAGAAACAAGTTACCAGTCCGGACTCATTCAAATGTTTTGCAACTCTAGTAGCTTTTCAGTTCTAGTTCACAAACCTTTTGCAGCGCTGATGTTGGTATCGCTTTTTTCTCTCCCTCTTCTACAATTTCAACACAACTGCTATTAATTCCATAACAGACATCCGTTAAATCGCAAACTGGACGTCACAAAAATAGCAACACATGACCAATTCAGCAGACGGAAATTCGGACTGACACCGCTAGCGATTCTGCGCAATTACACACACAGGATCACAGGATTTCAGAGGGAGGAGGTCAGTAGTACAGCGCAGATGGTGTGAGCAAACCAAATAAGGTACATGCCGCTCTCATATGTTGCTGCGGGCGCAATGTAACAGTGGTTAGGCCGAGACGGGAATAGACGTTTCGAAAGCTAACACAGAAACATATTTTGCTGCGCACCTTCAATTTCTCTGTTCATACATGCTATACATATATGGAACGTGTGTGTGATCTAGACCTCCAAAATACATCCCGCTCCTCTCGCATATCAATTTCATAACAATTGACTATCAACTACCATTTGCTGTTTCAAACGGAGAGTTTAATGTCTTCAGTACTCTTCACAAGGGGTTAACAACATAGGTGAAGTAATCTTACACTCGTGACATCACGTTATGGGAGTGTGTAGGTGGCGGGAAAGTAAAGCGCCATGCATTCCAGGCATTCATACTAAATGACAGTGAATAAATAGCTGGCGACCCTGTCATTATGCCTCAAGGGGAAAGGACTATATAACAGAGAAAATTACATTAACAGGAAGCTTCAAAGTGTGCACAAAAATGGAATTAGGCTTGTCAGATAAGGATAGTGATGGGCGAAAATAGAGAAAACATGGAGAAAATAAAAAGTGCAGTCTACAACATTTTGGCTGAAACCCCCCAAGCTGAGGAGAAAGAAAGCAGGAAGAGCAGAATAATAAAATATGAAGAGGATAAAGTCTTGGCAAACATAAGAAAGCAAATGAGACGAATAAGATACCGGTGGAGAAAACAGAAACAGGAAAAGTAAAAAAAAAACACATATTCAAGAAAACGCAGAATGAAAAACAACGGAGAGAAAAGGGCGATAAGAATAAAATAAACACAGCAGAAAGAATATGAGGCCGAGTGGTAATGTACTTTATATGCTACAGATCCGTAAGCTGAAGAATGCTTATGCCAAGCAACAATCCAACAAGTGCCCACTACAACTATCTCCGGTACGGTACACATCTTCACCCAACTAAACAGGGTGTGTATGAACTGTACACAGATAAGAAACAACATAAACACATTCAATTTTGATGTGCTTTGATGTGTTCAAGTTTATGTTTTTAACGACAGCATAATTTGATATTTTATTACAGCAAGGAGCGCTTAATATATTAACTGTAACATCGGGTGGTTTCAAATACACATTTTGAGCAACCGTTTGTATATTGTTTGTATTCTTGTATGACGCCCTGATGATTGGTCGCAGAAGCGACCGAAACATGTCGGTGAATAATATATGATAAAACATATTTTATTGATGAGCATTTGTTGGTATGTTAGACAGTATTTTACCATATTCTACATCGGATAGCCCCATTTTTAAAACTATGGAATAAGGTACAGAAAGGCAGACAATGGGTTTAATAAAGAGGAAATACTAAAAATAAATATAAAGAATAAGGAAAGATTACGGGAGAGCGCAGAAATGAAAATGACAGACACAGGAAATACTGAAAAAATACGGTATCTTTATAGGTCGTACCCTTGTAGGACCTACTCAGGGACGACTCCTTTTTATTTCCCAGGGTCAATTTGATGTCTTTTTGAAACTCAGGGCAACGCCACGATGACAGCAACTGCACAAGCGGACACATTCGTTATGCAGAGACGCTCTGAACCTATCACACAATGTTTCAGGATACACGAAAATATGACTCTATTCGTCCACTCCGTCCTCTCCAGAAAACATATCCATTACTTACGACGAAGCGATATAATCTACTAGAAAGAATTTACCGATCAATTCAATATTACCATCTATTACTTTTAGCGCGTAATCGATTAGCAGAATGAAAAGGTGCAGTGACTGAACCTAAACCTGATATATCCAACGGACAACAGGACATGTACTGTACCTGCTGATGGTGCTGTATTCCTAAATCAAACAATGGCAAGCTGGCAGAATGCAGTCAGCAACGTGTGTACGTATGAAGCTACTCAAACGCGGTTCCACGAGTAAGCTGGCCCAGACGCCACGTCCATCAAATTATGTTAGAGAAATGTCAAGTACTTATCAGAATAAATTTAATAATATTCTAGAACATATGTTAATGTTTGTTTTCACATACGAAGCAAGAAGGCTGTAAACGAATCGGGTAAACGGATCACAAAAGCGACTGTCAAAATTTCTAACATGCAGCTCTTGTTGTGGGTACATTTACGCAAAACATACAAACGGTCGTCCCACTTATTATTCAACTATAATTAATGACATTATTTAAACTGGAATTTATGTTCATAAAAAATACATATGATCACATATAAGGAAAGAAGGATGCATATACACAGTCTTAACATTCTTTTAATAAAACCAACGAGATGGACTAATATCTCAAATTGATTTTTGGACTGCGCAAGCAGTCAGCATAACCTGTATGACCTATACCTATTGCTGTGTGTACAGTGCTAGACTTCTGATGGTGGACAGAGAAACTGTTCGAAACATGTAGAGTCCTATTCCAAAAATCAATTTGAGATATTAGTCCATCTCGTTGGTTTTATTATAAGAATATATCATGATGCACGGTCCTCTGAATGTCAAACAGTCTAAGCAGCCGAAACATGTAGCTGTAAAACAGCTATGTGTTTCGGCTATATACTGTATAGCCATCAACAGGCCGAACATTGAACCACAAATATGAACAAACTATAATTCAATGCAGTATTGTATTGTATTGTACTGTATTGTATTGTACTCTTCTCTTACATACGTATATTTAATACACAACAGGTGGGTCTTGTCTAAAAACAACATTTGCTCAAATTCACACATTCCCACAGCCTCTACACTCCAGTTACAACTGTAATAACCTTCATTAAGCGATACTTAATTTAAAACACGCATAAAGGTCACCACAGTTTTATTCAAAGCTGCGACGGGACACATATTTTTTGTAACCACACAGTGAATGAGTTTTGGTATCAGAATTAAGCTAAAATGTTACGATTACTTTAATGTTTACGCAGCAGCCCTGTTGACACGCGACATGCCCTACGCACTGACAGTAGTCAAGTGACTGACAACACCGCCATTATCGATGTTCGTCAGAGGAAAACGTCAGAAACCACATCTATTCGCCTCCATCAACACAACTACCACTCTTAACGCCTATTTTAATTGTATCTCCGCAACATATGTATTGCTAAGCACGTCGTTTTCAAATAAGGTTTGAAGCTTTCATGGCAAAGAGATGGATTAAGCGTGAACTGAGGCATCCGCCGCGATGAAGATGAGATCTGCGCTCTTCTAGGATACCACGGCAGTAATCCCAGAAGACCGGAGATCTAGATGGATCACATTCATGTCGGGCGAACGGGGGCGCCAGTGTCGTTAAAATCCCACGTCCCGGAGACCTATTCTGTTTCAGTCTCCATCGAACCTGAAGACGGAGACACAACAGGTCTCCGAAAAACCGGTTCGCATTACAACTCTGCCGCAACTGTACACCCGCAAGACTTTTCGTGCAATTGTCATACATTTTCTTATCTCAGCGTATGAGACCTTTTTCCCATAACTGGCATATTTAACTAACATCTGTCATTTGTGTAACATCGTGGGAACTGTAGACTTGTACAGATACTGGCAATTTGTCCTCTTCCCACACACTGTCAGTAAATGTGACAACTCAAAAGAATGACCAACGCTAGACATGACCTTCAGATCTGTTGCCACGTTATCACGATTCATTTACATAGGTTCCTTATCTGACAAACACACCGTTAGTAACTTCCTGTCGGCTGGCTTGTCAGAACTTGCCTGAATCAATGATCCGCCTATGACCGTGGTTTCGCGGAGAGGTTATGGCAGCGAACTTCAAGCACAACGCACAATTACTGGCACAGCTGTCAAATACAAGGGCCGGGACACACTGCTTGTATACCTAATGCCCGACTTTTTTTGAGCCAAGGATGCAGTTATTCGATCATTAGCGGTCGCTTTACAACAGCCCCAGCCGTCATCTGACAAATGTGACCGGTTTTCAGCATGAATAATGTGTCAAAGTGTAGGGAATTTTCCTAATCCTAAAATTACGAAGCATCAGGCACGATCAACGTCACCAGTTTAGTTATTCACGTGAAAACAGACGTTTGTCATCATGGACAAAGAAAAGGCCACGATCTTTACAATAAGTGGTTTGCTCCACATTACAACGCGACATGTCCGCGCTGGATCTGTAAGATACACAGGCGGCCGGACAGATGGACAAGGCCATCCGTGGTTTTACGCTTCGCTCTGTAAAGAACGCCCGCAAGTTATTGTCTTAGAATGTTACACAATGGAAACACAAGCGTACTGTGCGTTCACAGCATTCGAATCATTATTCCAGGAATCACCCACCAAATCTAATGTCTGTTATATACAAGACAGGCAATGTACATATAAACGTAATTTTGAGACGGGGCCGCGTATCCATTGTCGCAGTGGAAAATCAATAAGCATTACGTACTCTGAGTGTGTCTGTGTGTAGCCTGAATTATTCAGCATCCAGTGCGCATGCGCCGTATTGTATTGTTATCTGTGGCCCTCTGGTTTTACCATATTTTTCCACTTTTTCTCACAAACGGCATGATTTTCGCAAAAAAGGTTACTAGATATAAAACATGTGTTTTACTTTTCTCTACAGCTTTTGCCTAAAACACTTCTCATTCTAGAAGAATTCAACGAGATATTATCATAAATGTACGTAGGTCGTAATGTTACGTGCCGGTTATTCTTGTCAGATTTAATACAACTCGAATTTCTTCGACAGGTTTTCGAAAAATACTCAACTATCAAATTTCAAAATCCGTCCAGTGGGAGCCGAGTTGTTCCAAGCGGACAGACAGACAGACAGACGGACAGACACGATGAACCAAAGGGTCGCTTTTGGCAGTCTTGCGAACGCGCCTAATAAAACGAACGTGACACTGAGCGAACTGGCACTGAAATGTCACAAACTAGAGGAACAGTCTGTGGATCTAAACTCGACGGTTTGCAAGGAGCTACAGGTTTCGTCACTTGTTGACTGCCAGCAGGCAGCATCGTCGGTGCATTATATCACATGCTGTAAACACAGTCTAGTGCTCCTGAGGATGGGCGAAATTATCGTCCGAAACATGTTGAGCTGATTGAAATTATTAATAAAATTATTAATGTTGCATCTAGTTGGCTGTTTATATTATTGTATCAATGATGCACGGTCACACAAATATCAAAGTAGTTTAATCAGTTGTATAAGGGGCAGGAGATTCCACCGAAAGATTGGTACCTACTTACCGACCTACACGGCTTCACATCCCTGAGAACTGTAATCTGCATTTGGTTTGGTTTGGTTCGGTTTACGAATATCTACTTTAGATTTGTTTGGTTCCACTTAGTACAATGTAACACAGTTTCGTTCGGTTCGGTCAGGCTTAGTGAAATCAAAATTTCCTTCGCACCCAGGATTTGGTTGCGAACACAAAAATAATACCTATCCCTATACGAAATCGGGTCAATTGCACGCACTGTATTGGGCATTGCTGCATCCTTGTTAATATTCCATACATTCAAACCATATGCTAACAGATACAGCCATCCCACGAAGAACAACAGCAATTAGGTCTTTCTGTATATTTTGCAAGCCACCATGAAGATTTGGTCCCGAAAGCCTTAGAACACAGTTACGTATCGTTAACGACTTCAACTATCATTCTGCTTGCCATCAAAAAGCGAGGTAATCCACCGGGTCTGAAGCAGAGATTTCCCATGGGCGCATTTAAGAGTCATAAGCGTGTTCTGTGGCCAAATTACCTTAAAAAGTCTAACTTTTTACACGTAAAACAAATCCTATATAGAAGAATGTTACTAATTCACACTTTAAAGCAGAGTAGGGATAAAGTCTGAGTACCTTAATTTACAGCAGCTCATTAAATGGAAACATACTCAATGGACGTTCTTCCGCAGCTCACTGAACTATGCGCATTCTGAGGTGAAGTATTGCAGCCCTGAAGCACAGACCCACAGCACCGGCTTGAAAAGTTCAGTGAACTTGCAGAAGAAATGGAAAACGTTTGCCTTGTACTCGAAAAATGGTTTCAGCAAAAAGTTAAGCAAATAGTCACGAAAATTAATTATGGTCATGTTTGAATGCCCCTGTATATGATAATAATTAACCGATCTGACAGATTAAACAACAAACAACAGAGAACTTGTCAACATAATAATCGTAGAACGTGGTACGCGGTGGCGGATTTGGTCGAGGCAATACGCCACAAGCCGGAATGTCGTGTTTTCGATTTCCGAGGGGGTCATTTGGATATTTCATTGACTTAATCCTTCCCCCGCAATATGGCCCTGGGGTCGACTCAGCCTCTAACAGAAATGACTACCTGGGGGCAAAGACGGCCGGTGCGTGGGGCTGACAACCTTGCCACGTTCATGTGCCGACTGCCTAGACACTCTGGGACCCTCATCCTCCTTGAGCCTCTGAGGGCCTGTCAAGCCCAGTAGAGGCGACTGCTATACCTTGTCACCTTTAATAAATATTAAACATGTACCCACAATACGTTACCCCAGCATAACAAACGAAGTGAACAGCAGCAAGACTGATTATATATTTACGGCCTGATGCGACCGTCCCGCCAGAGCATGGCTGACGAACCAATAGCACGCGGAAACATCTCCTGGGCACGCGGCATTCAATGTTGTCCAAATATTTTTTATTACTTTGCCCGACCAGCTTTTCTATATCGTGAAGAATATGTGTGTGTGTATACACACACACACACGCACACACACACACACACACACTCTCTCTCTCTCTCTCCCCTATATATATATATATATATACACACACACACACACACACACACTTCGTTTTCTTCTTCCTGGTGGGCTCCATTTCATAACTTCTTTTGGTAATCTCTCCTGTTCCATTCTTTGAACATGTCCACACCACTGAAGTTATTTGGTTTTAATATCGTCTAAAAGAGACCTTACTACATTCATTTTTTGTTTAATAATAGCATTCCTAATTTTGTCCTTCCTGGAAATTCGAGCTGAGCGTCGCCAAAAGTCCATTTCTGTGGAATTGTCAAATGGGCGCAGGAAGATGTGGAAACATTGTACAACCTGCTAAATAAATAAGTACACACACACACACACACACACACAAACACATATACCTGACTGTGTGGAGACTGTTTACGAATTACCGTTGCTACCAAATAACACTGCGTGAGAAACATTTTTACACAAATCAGGAGTGGTGCAAAGTGTTGACTGGATATTTATCATTAGGGCGCCGGCCTGGCGGTGGCTGGACGAACACGTGACATTGGGCAAAACGTTTTACAATCGTCTTTTGGAACAGGAAGTAGCAGCAGCCCCAGTTACTTCTACATGTTCTTCCTTATCGCATTTCTCGAGGAGGCCTTTATTAGAAATATGAAAATATGATGCAATAATTATACAATGCATTAATTATATATAACCTAATTATAATAGGCATTAATAGTAATAATGCAGTAGTTAATAATAATAATACTGCAATTAATAATAATTATAGAAGACTCCAAGACCTTATTTTGCTCTCAAAATCCCCACAGGCATGCGAAAGGGTTTGCAGGTCTTCTGTAAAGAATGTAAAAGATAAAGGTCACCCCACCACATGCCTGGACAAGCACAGAGGGGAGGCGTAGGTAGAGCTCCAGCCCATTCGAAACCAGGCTCTAGAAGGAGGTGGGCGGTTAGCACCAAGCTCCGGCCGCTTTGCTCCCACGAAAGTCTCATTATACAGAAGGTTGGGTGTGCCTCAGGGCCGATCTGGACGGCACAGAAAATCTCACCCCCCACCGGGATTCGACCCAACCCTTAGCGAGTCGCTATACCGACTGAGCTATCCCGGCAGCCGAGTTGAATGTATGCCATTACCCATTAAGAGTTACTTTACTGATATGATCAAATCCTGCCTTTAGACAGGAAGTGGTCACACGGGGTACAGCGACGCTTAAGAGAGAGATTTCATTTCATTGTGTTTGCTGGATGTCACAAACACATCCGCTTAGGCTGCAGAATCGGAACAAAGAAATGCAGTGTGTACGCATACCTGTACCGACAGCATGTAACTACAAACACTACTTAGGAATGCGGTCAGTAAGATATATCCTTACCGCGACAAGCTGTTCGCTAGGCCTATTCAGGCAGATAGCTGGTTGCTGACCACACCCGTCAGTCAGGCAGATGCAGGTAGCTGCAGTACAACAGATACACCGCGAGCATTCAGTCAGATTCTTAGCCCGCCCGTTTAACATAGTACTGCCACTCACAATGAACATACACAGTCATAAAATGGTGTCTTCGTCTGTTAATTAATCTTCTACAAGCAAACTGTACAATTCAATTATAATGAACTACAAAACCGGAGAACAAGACTAACTGCAGAGCCATTATTTTAATACAAGTCTCCGTGTTGTGTTTTTAACAATTAACAAAAACCATGGTCAAACACAACAGTACTTGTTGTAAAACAACATCCTGTTGACAAAAACCCACATGTTTCGGTTCATCATCACACTTGATATAAAAATATGGACGAAAGTGAACTCCTGCTAATAAAACTAAACTAAACTCCGTGGCCTTAGTCCGCATGCGAACTATACCGACAGAGCGGCCGCCGCCGGTCGGCGAAGTTAGTGCCAACTTTTGCGGATAGAGGGGTGTCACGTGGTCAGCGCAA
>Ga0123352_10004053_pt1 | contig 21455 bp, 12 predicted proteins | sample TergutLab28metaG_FD_89700 | JGI IMG/M metagenome (GOLD analysis project Ga0123352, IMG submission 89700) | Labiotermes labralis P1 segment gut microbial communities from Petit-Saut dam, French Guiana - Lab288 P1 | ecosystem: Host-associated > Arthropoda: Insects > Digestive system > Gut ...
ACGGCACAGGATGGTGGTAAGGTTGTCAGCCTTACGCACCGGCCGCCTTTACCCCCAGGAAATGCTCCTGGTACTCATTTCTGTTAGAGGCTGAGTCGACCCCAGGACCATAGTGCGATCGGATGGATTATGTCAATGAAAAAGTTCACTGACACCATCTGGAATCTAACCAGCGACCTTCCGATTTGTAGCACAGCACCTTAACCACCGTGCCATCGCGGTCCCCGGCCAATCAGCAGTACATGACGTAAAAGTAAATTATAACTTCTACTTTAGCACAATACACAAGCGTGAAAACAAACGCAAAATAGCACAACTGACTTAAGTAATAACGACAGACTATTCAATATCGTCAGGGAACCGTGAATATGGAGGCATCAAGTGCCTCCGAAACGTTGGTATGAACCATCTGAACCCAAATTTATATTATTGAAATACACGTCTAAGTAATTTAGCGTATATCGGGCAAAGTACATATCTAAAAATGGTACAACGTTAACCAACCACTCGCATTCATCAGCTTTCGCTCAGCGATAAAATACCTAGCTTGAATTCTTTCCCCATATACATCAGATTTAAGGTTTTCATGCTTACTCACACATTCTTCCAGGCTACAGATGAGACATAATCTTCTTTCGCAGACTATTCCAGTTCACAGTACTGCAGTTGTATAAATATTACCTCGCCCCATTTCACGCGCCAAGTTCACGAGAAAACAATCTCAATCGCATTACAGAATCTGAAGCTTCATCGCATTAATAAAAGTCTCTACTGTCGAGAAAAATAAAATGAACTGTACAAATTCATTAGTCACCATAACGTCCTGCCAGAAGACTGAATATCGCCGGTGTAAATTACTCGTAATTTCACTGCTTGGAGGACTACCGTCACTTAGAACAAGTAACGGAATATTAAGGCTTTATTTTGACAGCACGGAAAATTATGATCGTTGGCAAATTACAAAGACATTCGAAGGCCTGTTGTAATAGCTATTTACATATTCATGAATGCGAAAGACCTTTGGCGTCTTCTACCATAAGGGCAAGTCGCCATTGCCACACATGTCAGTGATACTAACTCCGTCCTCGACTGTTGTTGCCATTACAGCAACAGGTTGAAAAATATACTGTCCTGATCTCGTTATGGTGGTGAATGGAAAATCTGTCGCTCAAGGATGGATCGAACCAAGCTGCCTAGTTTCAGGACATTTTCTACCCAACATGCTAAGTCAGCGGTTCTTTAAAAACATGCACATAACCGTGAAGTGTTTAGAGAGACATGAGTAAACCAATCAACGGCTATATTCATTAGGTTATCACAGACATCACAATCGATGTGGCCGACTGCTTGGTAAACGGGCTTCAAGTTCAACTATATAAATGTCATTTTTAAAGCGAAAATAACTGATACTAACATTTTGAAATTGAAATTAAAGTTCGCGTAATTTTTGCAATAATATTTTCCAGCGCAAAAAATCTATTACGTTTCCATTACTAGGCCTTCTAGAATTAGTACGGCTAATTCCTCCACTTAGAGTACCATGACTCGGTCATAAACTCCATGTCTGCAGAAATCACAAGTATACAGCTACAAGCAGGACAAACTACAACAGACACTTCCCTTCAGTTTACACAAAGTGGCCGCGGAATGTGTAGTTGTCTGCACGTCTACGTACGGACACGGACATACTATGAGGGCACGGAACAGAGGTGTTTTGAAAAGAGAGATTTTTATTACCTTTCCATATTTGTGGTGAAAGAATGACACGCACGACTACACTGACAACCGAACCAGGAGAGAGTACAGGAAGTTAAACATAAGGGTGCTCAGATGGACAACATGAAATCAAAGTGTTAATAGTGTGAAGGGAGAAGGGACAGCGAAGCTGGTATAGTGGATACGCTACTGGCAAGACCTTCGAGGCATCGCAATTCGATTTCCAGCAAAGGCAAAGAATTTACATCTTATCCCAAGTATCCAGACCAGCTCTGGGGCCTACTAGCCGTCCACTCAATGAACACCCGGGTCCTTCCCCGGGAGTAAAGTGGTAAGGGAGTGTCGCTGACCACCCCGAAGTTAAGAATGGGAGGAGCTATACCTCCACTAGCCCACACACTTTCATGGTGTACACAGGGAGAGACTTACCTTCACTTTTTTTTAATTATATGAAAAACACATGGCAGAAGACGTTAAATGTTACACTTCGGAGAAGGCCTACTGTACTGGCAAGTTCCAAATCTGCTTACTGGCATCTGATTGTAATTGAGACAACATAGGAATGAATGTGAACACAAGCGGTCGATAATTCACTTGTAAGTGAGAACAGAACGGTGTGGTGTGTTACCGACCAATCCCGCTTAACGGAGCAAGACCCGGGCTCCATCAGCGGTATCTGTTATCTGCTGCCTTATTTAGGAAGTTTTAATTGCGCCATAGTATTTACTTGCCTAATTATAGTTCAACAGCACTCCGTAATCATCTAATAAGTAAAAAGTAAAGCAATCCCTATAAAGGCCTGGACTGGCCCTGAGGGTTCAAGAAGGCTCAGTCTCCCACATTTCAAGACAGTCGGCACATGAAGGTGGTAAGGTTGTCAGCCCTACGTACCAGTCGTCTTTATTCCCCAGGAAGTATTCCTGGTATGCACTTCTGTCAGAGACTGAGTCGACCTCAGGGTCATAATGTGGCCGGAAAAATTAGGTCAATGAAAAATTCCAATGACAACACCGAGAATCGAACTCGCGACCTTCCGGCTTGTAGCGCAGTGCTCAACCGACTGCGCCACAGTGTGCCCCATTCATCCACTAAATTGTCTAGAACTTCTAGGAGGGCGCGTCTTCAGAGTTCATTGTTCGTTATATCATTAGAAAGTTAAAGAGATTGTGTTTTCGACACTTTTTCAGGTATTGACATCAGTAGAACTACATTGCGCCGCATAACTATTCTGCTTCATATGTGGTAATTACCACGAGTGGGCAGCATATCGGCCTGACGGAGCCGGTCACGTTCATCCGATATTAACAAAAATAACGTACCCCTTTTTATTTAATCCATTATAAAATTCAGTGATGTATTTTTTATGCTTCTTCCGACAACAACATTTACATATATAAATATGTTACTACATTTAGTGAAGACTGAAATTAAATTATGAAACACTACAATGAAGGCTACGAGGTTCCCCATCTGGAGATCTCGTTGAGCAGATAGGACTTTCCTTCCATAAGGCAGCATAACAGAGATACTATATACGTTCAAAAATATTTGACACGCAGTCCTTGCGAGCTAGCAGGCTACACAAGAAAAGTCCCTGGCTCTTGCTGACCCCGTTACTGCAATAGACAGGCAATAGACTCGGTACCCGGACAAACAAATCCAGTCTACAGCCTTACAAGACACACTTTGATACTACCCTTCCATACACGCCGAACTTTGAGAAGTGTTTCCTTCCTTTCGTATCGTAAAACCAAACTATGAATCCAGCTGCCACAAAGCCGTGTTACTATATTCTGCTTACCAACAGAGCTGAACAAAATTGAAAAATGACAGAAGATCGTACCTTAACCTTTTAAAGACTAAACGTAATCTGCTTTATATGAGGAATCAGTCCATACCGCGCAGTAAAGACTATCCACCACGTTTATAAAAACCAATCAGTTGATGATGTATAAAGCGAAAGTTGCTGTCTGTTCTGAGATCCGTACAAAACACTCAACATTTATCAGGATCTGAAATGCGTTCGCCTATTTTCGTTTACAGGAAAAATTACAATTAAAATGTCACAGCTTCTTAGAGACTTGTCATGCTACTAAATAAGAGGATTCCACATTCGTCGACGGTATCGACTCTTTTTTTCCATAGTTCGGGTGGCCGCAAAGCACAGGCAAACTCAGCAGGCGGCGTGCATGTAGCCTTTAACAGAAGCATCTTCACAGAGAAATTATAATGGTCGTATCAGAGTTACGCACGTACGCACACACACATGTTGCAGTAGTGACACAGGCCAACAGACACACTTACAAAAAGGCTTTGGACTGCCTAACATTAAAAGTTACATTAAATACGAAATAATATATATATATTTAATTCCGGGATTATCTGAATCCAAATTAATATCCTGGCTTCAAAAACAGTTTGCGTCGTACAAAAACAGGCGTCATTATCTCACTATGGATCTTACACACGGTAAAACGCCCGCGGAAATTATTTTTGTTGTAGCCAAAGCAAATAAATGAAAACTTTCCCTGAGAGACCTCAATGCCAACGTCTCAACTCTATGTACAACGACAAGAAACGCTCCACCCAGTTAGTATGTGGGCCTTGCTTTGAAAGCACATTCTCTGAACGCTTTCTTATCTTAACAAAATTCCCCATCTTGAGTTACTGCAATCGCCTAACTCCTCAAGTGTAGGCAACTTCAAGAATGACGAGCAGAATATATTGGGGCGCTCACGAGCTGTGAGCCGGCACGATTTCTCCCAGCCCACGGAATTCTTCAGACGAAACCTCGTCTGATGTGTCTTTAGTTAGTAGCAGTACGAGGGCTGCAACTCCGGATGGGCGGGTGCAACAGCAGATTCATTGCATTATCCTGTCACATGTTACCGCGAACATAAAAAAATATCAAGCAACCACACTTTACACTAACTTCTCCGATTACATAAAATGTAACTTCAGTGTATTGTAATATATAGACCTGCTCTCTGTTGACATTTTTAAGCACAGTACACTAAATTAACCTGTCGTCTCAACACTATTTTACTTTATCTAATATCATATTACGTCAACAAATCAAAGTGGGAGATAGTTCTTCATGCCAACATTTCATATGAATCCGAATGCACACATTGAAATTTAGAGCACAGAATGGTAATAAACTATAGCTAATAGTAAGTGGGAGTGGTAGTGTAATTTTTGTAGACTTTTAAAGATAATAACAAACAAAAAATGTAAACGACTGGTACGATTAACATAGTAAGTTCAACCTAACATATTAGATCAAGAAAGAGTAAGACTGATTCAATTACCGAATTTTATAATGGTGTAAAATTACTATAGGAACTGGATAAACTCAAAATTATGTTACTAATATTATTAAACAGAACATAAGAGAACAAGGAAGGAGCTTACTGAGTTACAAAAGTGCAATAAGGAAGCCAACGTTTGTGTTAAAAAGGTCGATAAAGAAGATATTAACAAGACTTCCAGTGACGTTTCAATATTGGTAGATACGGCTAGTAGAACGAGGGACTGGCTACTACAAAGTATTATTTGTAGATGAGATACAAATATACGCACTAAAAAAAACGGAAAACGGGGGGGAGGACCCGCAACGCCAAAAACAGACGACAAAAAATTATTTGCCACCTCGAATAAACGTGCTCATAACTGCATAGTGGAAAACCGGCCTAGCATAATCGTACATTAGTATATAACACGATATTTCTCACTAACTAAAGAGTCTTCGCTCCAGACAGCGGGCATGGTGGCTTCCTAGCAGAGTTGCGTCTCGTCCGGACTGGGCATCATGGGACGTAGTCTTTAGTGTTGACTGCAAACAGACTCTTGTCATTTACCCCAGTACTGAAATCTCTAATGCTGGTAACCAAAGCATACAATAATATATTAATGTACAGTATGCGATAAATTAAATTCATATCAAGTATGGTCCTTCAGAAACACGACTGGACCCTGGCCCCCGCCCCTTCGTCAAAAGTACACCAGCAATAAAAATAAGTTCCCGCTCATTAAATGTCGATTACATTCAGACCCACAATGTCCTTGCTCTGGCTCTGGTAATGCTAGGTCTTCTGGCCGAAAGACAATTTTAACTGGGAAATTTTAGCTGCATGTTTCTAATAACACAGTAACCGCTAATCCACAGGCCTAATTCACCAGTACGACACTTGCGCTTGTATCACAAAATTTACTTAACTATAATACTACTGTGTCATAAACATTATAAAAGTTGTTCGGGAAATAGGCTCACGTGCCTTAGAAGTACGTGACTAATTCACTGACACTGATTGCATGAGAAGAAATTCGTCGCTGACCGATGGTCAGCAGTTTCCTGCGTTGAAGTAAGATCTTGGCGGCCACAAATTTCTAGAAGATTGCGAGGTGGGAGGAGCTGTGACATGATTATGATTGCTCATAAAACGGCACACGGACTTGCATGAACGGGAACGGCAACGGCAACGCTCGTACCGGGATATCAAAAAGTGCCTCAAATGTGGGACTACGTGGAAAAGCAAAGGGACAGAAGTATAATTAAATCTGAAAAGTCGTCATTAAACTTTATCCGGAAATAAGTAACCCAAAACATGTGCCCAGTAAGCTTCCGCGTATTGTCTGACCGACTCTTGAAAAAACGAGCAGACATGCATCTGGTACCGCACCTCGCCTGTTCGGATAGAATATAGTGCAGTCCAGTAGGTACTGTACTATTAGTAGGTACATAAATTAATAAATTAACAAGACAGGCAATGTACATACAAACGTAATATTGAGGCGCGTTCGCGTAACTACTGTTGCCGTGGAAAAGCACTAAGTATTCTGAGTCTGTATCTGTAGCCTTAGTTATCAAGCATGAAAAGCGCCTGCGGCATACTATATTGTCGTCCCTGACCCTTCTGGCTCTACTATATTTTTCCACATTGTCTCGTATAGGGCATGTGGTTAGGGAGGGGGGGTGAGGGGGAATCACTGGACATAAAATGCGTGTCACATTGTCTCTACAACTTTTGCCTGAAATATTTCACATTCTAAGAAGAATTCGGTGAGATATTATAAATGTGCATAGATCTACATGTAAATTGCCCGCTAGTCTTGGCACATTTAAATGAAACTTGAAATTTCTCGACAGCTTTTCGAAAAAATACGTGAAATACGAAATTCCATGAAAATCCCTCCGGTAGGACCGGAGTTTTACATGCTGACGGAGAGACTTGACGAAACGAATAGTCGCTTTTTGCAATTTTGCGAAAGCACCTAAACAGAGTTTCATGTGCATAACATATCAGGACACAAGAAGTATGGATATCGAAACATGTAAAGAATTATTTTGTACAATCAGAGTCGCCGACTCAGAAAAATAGTAGCCTTGTCTCGACGTTTATCACTAAACGCTACCTCCAGGCAGGTAGCAATAAATGTGTACGTAAATAAAGTTAAATGTTTCGTCATTCTTTTACAAGATAAAATACTCGAAATATATTTCTTAAGTCTTGTGACATGTAAAAACAATGGCACACACACACACACACACACACACACACAATACAGATATCCATGCACACTTTAACTGCATGCGTTCAGAGCGATAGTAATTGAAGATAACCACAAACAGTACACCTGAAATTAACTGATACTAATTCTACATAGATTTGGGGAATTAATGTTTAAAAGCCCTGAAATGTTGCGTATTGTTACGAAAAAACATTTTTTTACGTGAAACCAAGGCAACAGGCTGCCATTTTATTGCTATTTCCAACCAAATCAAAGAAACCAGCGTGTTTTCCCAACTACTATACAATGTCCGAACTCGGGGAGAATAATTGACTAATGTGGGTCATGAGTCCGATCCCAGAACGTCAACATGGCGTTTTTTTCGTCCTTGACTGATGATTTTCGCGCCACATCACATTCTAAACCCTTTTGTACCAGTGGTGCAATGGTGCCACAAAGAATTAAAAGTCTCTGCAGTTTGACATACGATTTGCGTGTTTCGTACGATTTTCACAAAAAAAAAAGGGGGGGAGCCACTATTTCCTCAAACTGCATTCTCATTTCTGTAGCGGTGAAAAGAACTGGTTACTGTGCAGTAGGAACTGACGTTCAAAACGCCGTTTCGGCTGAATGTCCCTTGACACTGGCATAATGATTTTTTGGTTTTTAGGCGCGTTACATTGTTCGAATAAATTCGGAATATTCGCGGAGGTTATTTTGGAGATCAGCATTCTTGCCCCCCCCCCTCTCCCCCGATCGGGGGCTGTCCTTACTTTTGCTACCACATGTCTCCCTCTGCATTATACCTGACACACAAAGGGCAGAAACAGGTTTCTTCTTGACATCTCCTATGTCCACCCCCCCCCCAAAAAAAAAGAACTGCTGCAACTAGCAATACACAGACTGCGATCCAACTCGGGGGGGGGGGGGCAGTATACAAAATGATAAATAAGCCTAACATCCTAACATTACGCAAGTGTATGGGTGCATTTTTCCGTCTGCTTGCTTACTTTAAGATTTGGTAAACTCATAACAGCAGGACCTTTAAACATTTTATCATTTTTGGTAAGACAATTCCTTGATGTGTCAGCAGCTGGCTGCTTTCCGGCGTCAAGTTGTTAAGTAGACTGGTAAAGAAGCCTGGAGGGTCATCGGCCTCCCTTGGCCCACATCTGGACTCTTCACATTGTACCCTCAAGCTCTGTGTTGTTTGAAGTCACCGAACATAAAACAACGCAACAGTTTCGAGTTGTCTGCTTGGCCTACTGACTGACTTACACGCCATGATGGCTGTGAAACAGACTACCATAGGATTTTTAAGCTTCCGCGGACCGTAAACTACAGGTACTGAGATAAAATTAACACTGCTTTATAACCTACAGATCGCGCCTCTGCAATTCCAAAACTGAATTTGCATGACGTTATTTGTTTTTACCATTCATGCACCGGTGTAGCGTGGGACGTGCTATATTGAGGCGGAGCCAAGTAATGTACTGCTGACATGCTGACTGACACAGCAGTACTTGACGCTATAATCAGCGAATTTTGTGGCAAAAGCAATTAAGCCTATGTGGTAAGTATATCTGGTAAAGTAACGGGTACAACATATTAACATGGTAAGTACAAGCCGTAAATGTCGGAAGAATAATAAACCGAGAGTGGAATAATTGTGGGCAAGAACAAAAATTCACTCCCAATCGCCCCCACCCCCACCAACCGTTCAGTGGTCATCCAGCCGTTCGAGGGACAACATTTTCACGCGCTCATACCGATAGCGAAGAGGACATCACAGTACAGTGCGTAAGATGCGGTACAGCAGAGACGAGGTTTCGATCCCTGTACACACACGGACTTTCCTTTTCTCTTCACACCTCCTATCCCACGGGTACCGAGAGAAACTTCCTTCCTAAGGGTTAAACGGTCAGGCTGTGTTAAATGGTTAGTGATGTCCATCAATTCCAAGGTTACAAATGCGTACAGTTATTTCCCTACTTCCTCCTAGGGACGTCTCCAATGGGTGGTGATTAAATACAGGGACCACTCGAATTTTCCTGTACCTCACATTTCGATCACTCTATACCAAAATTCTGCCCTCCTTACAAGTTACGACGTCCGAGTAATTCTTCCCGAGCCTTGAAACACACAGAATACGAAAGACGGACGATTACTGGCACAGTTCTTGCTGCCACTAAGAAAAATCCGACTCAAGGTGGCGTAAGCCTACTTAGATCCAACGATAAGAATATAGACCACCACTTTCTTAGTGGTGATACCTTTCGGCACAATGACAACGTCCTATGGCATGTAAACAGACCACACTATGTGGTACGCTCAATATAAACAAGAGCACATTTTGTACACCACTCTCCAAGCAGGAGGTCAACGCCCAGCTGCTATACCACACTTATGGAAGTAGACATGATGTGATGCCTAACATTCAGGCGACTGTCAGCTTCATGCCCGCAGCAGCAACATAAGTGTCGTGTCAGTTAGCTTTTCTTACTCGCATTTATATGCTGGTACGTAATACTAGAAAGGTACCGTCCGATGACACGTGCATGGTGGAATATAAAAAAGCAGGAGCTATGAAAACTGCCTAACATCTAACAACTTATCCGTGCACCTTGCTCTTCTTCGTATACTTCTTCTTCTACGCTACATATATTATCACCATTATCATGTTCGTCATAACCATATCTTTTAGTTCAACTACTACTACTAGTAGTACCACTACCACCACCACCACCACCACCACCACCAGGGACGTACAATTTTTCCAAAAATCCAGAAGTCACGTCAAATTTCTATGCGCCAGAATGGTGACACGAAGAACGTTCTATACTGGCAACCCAAAAATATTAGGAGTAGCTGCACAAACTTTCGTCTCTCGGGCGACGTGGCGCCCAGGAATTTGCGTTTTCGGGCATCCCCTACTACTACTATTACTACTACCACCACCACCACTACTACCACTACCACCACTACTACTACTACTGCTACTACTACCACTACTCTACTACTACTACTACGTCCTTTGGTCTATTCCCTCGTCCGGTAAACAAATCGAGTTTGCATATATATATATATACACAGCTTGGGGGAAGGAGGATAAAAAAAGTAAGATATGCAAAACTGCTTTAAGTTGCGCCTTCGTAGTTCCAACGGCTCACTCCATTTCCTTCTCTGAAATACGTCTTAAAACGGCGAACCCACGAGTGAAAGGTTACCGCAGGACAGAAATCAAGACTTCAAGAGACTGTCTCCATGTCGCTCCATCTGCGTGATACAGCTCTGGTCCTTATATTGACAGTACCCATTAACTGAAGATCCAGCAGACACGACAAGGTCTGTAGTATAACGGAATAAGGATCATAACCTACTGTACACAAATTAAATTAATTCTATACCTCTGTTAGGACCTTTCTGAACTCATTCATAATATTACACAAGCCAATGTCGGTGGTCGACTGATAATAAAGCGGAGGTGGAACATCGAATCACTTCGGGGTAACTTACTGTCACAATCTCCTTTTTCTGGACCTTGTCCAGCGTCTAGAATTTTTAAGACTTTTAAAACACGACGTTTCGGGCTGTCTTCAGGTAAGATGCACCTAATCCAGTGCATCCCTTAGACTGAGCTATTCTCAGTTACTGGGTACCAAAGAAACACTCAACTAACGTAGATAAGTACCTGAAAAAGTACATGTCCATGGGTTGTAACGGGAAAAAGGCACAGAAAAATTAAATGCAACTAGACTAAAAAATAGCGCCAGGCACACATAAAAAATTAAAACCATACGAACCATAACAGACAGCCATTAACTCTGACTGATCAGAACCCATACAACACACAGAACCGTAACACACGAATTGAAAATTCTAACATCACTAACACCATCTGCAGGGATGTGGTGAATCTTCATGGGAATAAACGTATCGTTATGACAACTCCTTCCTGATCGAAGGATACCAAATGGGAGAAACTTCAATGCTGGGGTTGGCTGACAGATTTTGTAAACAAGGCATGTAGGTCGCTTCCTTATTTTCTTGCATACTGAATTCTTTTCTACCTCTACAATCTTCGCTTCCTTCCGAAGTCTACGGCAATTCTCTACACACGAATGTTGCGCTAGTCTGGATCATTTCAGATGACGTTCTTTAATGTCAGCCCGTGTTGCCTGAGTCTTAGGGCCTACGGTCTGCCTGTTACGTTCAACGTACTTCGGCATTCCGACGGTCAGCTCGCAACGGATACGACATTGCTCCAGAAGTGATACAATTGTTTTCAACAAAAATGTGATGAAGGTTCTACTGACAACAATCATGTCTTCTGGTACACCCTCTCCTACTTCGGCCGCTGTCCTTCCCTCACAAATGTCGAGGACAGTGACAGGCCCTGTACAATAATTATACTTGATAACTCCTCGCACTGCGACAAGATTTTAATGTAACCCATTACGATCATCGGGCAAAGTGAAGTGTGAGAATATATAATAAAGTTACAAAAGTTAACAGCAGTATTGCTAACTTTTGTAATGTTATTAGACAATAAAAATAACTGTCTACTACAAATAATTCTGACTGACGACAATTTGATCTGTTTGATTCACTCGGCACAGCGAGATGTCCCACCTTAAGAATGATGCACAAATAAAGATTTCGTTCAGGCCCGTCTTTTATACGCGTGTCTTTGCCAGCTTCTGTAACCCATTTTCTAAGTAGTTTAGACTGTGATTAACAGTTCGTAAACAAAGCACCGGAACAAAATTGTTGGAAGACAGTAAACGACCTCAATTAAATAGGCTTACAGAATTGTTTCGGATTGAGTAGGTGAATCTTTCCCACCCACGCTTCGCGCGACCCCGTTATACATGTTATTTGTAATGAATCAGAAACCAAGCCATGAAAAGTTTCGTTGGATTACTTCAGTCTCTCTGGGTCAGCAAAGTAAATCAGGCCCCTTTCAAGTCAGATAGCTGAGCAAGCAGGCGGGCCAGGTACCGTTAGGTCCTGCTTAGCGTAGCGTCATCACACCTGTGCAATCCCCCTTCAACTTGCATTTCACACTCCAACTATCCACGCCCACTATACAAAGCAACCACGATTTCTACTCAAAGCTTTACCCCTCTTTCTCCCCACCCTCATCAAAGAAGAAGTCTACAGCAATAAACATCAAAATGTCTTTCCGACTTTGATGACGAGGCGAATTGTTAAATAACTCTACACATCTTATTTATTAAATGCTTAAAGATGCTAGGAGTATCTCAGACTACTGTCCAATGACAAGACGACTAGTAAATGTATTGAAAAGGGTGTGCAATGAAGCAGTCGTGGCCCAAATGGAGGTACTTGCTGGATGGACCGAGTAAAAACCAAGAACACCTAAGGATAACCGGTTTCCGGGCCTAGATATTTAAAACATATACATCCTGACTACAAATACTAAATGGATTATTATGTTAGATGTGATACGGATATAGTTCAGAAGTTCGTGCAGACGTACTATAATGGGCATTTCAAATACGTAAAAATAACATATACTAAGTCATTTTTCAGATATACAGGTACAGACCTATCACAAAATAGGGGAGAAAAGTCACCAAAGTTGAGTATAAATACCTATGTTGAAAGACTAACATTTATGAACGACCATATGATAAATGCAATTAATGAGAAGTAACAAGACAAAGCAGCATGTCGGAAGCGAAAGTAATCCTGGTCTCTTTCATGCTGTCTTCCACAGCATGTCATGGAAACAAGAAAACCCCACGAAATAAGCCCGGGAACAAGGAAAACCCTATGATACAAGCCCACGCCGCTCGAAAATGAGATAATGGTCGAGTTTTGAGTTTTAATATCGCTGAGGATTCAGTTCTTCTGGTATATGACACTGCCCTCTGGGTAATCGCATCATGAAATTTCAAGGCAATACAGCGTCCTCATCTGCATCGACAGAGATGTCCAAGAACTTTTCATTGACCCTTACCCAAGATGACTGTTCTAACGATACGCAAACGCAGCTCGGTGAATGATATAAATATCAATGACGCTTCTTTGCCAGATCCGTTCTTCGTTTTGAAAAAATAACGACAGAACCGAAGAAGTCCGGATTTACTCAAACGAACAAATTATGCAGTGTGGCCAGTCTGCGCTACGAACATATTCCTGTGCCAGATTAACATCTGCATGCAATCAGAAAATACGAAATGTATGCATAAAAAGGCCAACTTATGAGAAAACTCCAGAAGCACTGGGTCAAGCTAAATAAATACACCTAACTAAATAAGAGATAATTAACACGAATGACTATGCACGAAAGTCCAGTACGTCGTCAGAAAACAGGAAATCGTCAGGCATGCCTCGCGTCCTGAATTGTGTAAAGTGTGCTGCACTGGAATATGACAGGATGGAACTATCGATCATATTATACTGCTGCCTTGCACAATCTAAAATTTCCTTTTAACTATCGTGTGAACATCCTTCAAGATAATCTTGCTGACGTAACACTTCAACGTTTCCCATGTCTTACTGCATAACACAATTCTTTCATAACAATTAAAACTTTTTTCCGTAATATATCTCACTTATTAACGCAAACCACTCTTGGTAACTTGGACACAATGATTTACGCCATTGTTCCGACCAGGACATCCTTACAATGTTCGCTTGTGAGAAGTGTTACAAAGACACGTACACCTATCTCTCAGATTTGACATCAAATAAAAAAGCGACACTAACCTAGGCCAGGACACCTGAACCACGTCCCAGAGCAAACTGTCTCTAAAACGCCTAACCTATAAAACTAACTCCATGGATTTGACATTATTTATGTGATGTTTTATGAATGAACAATTTAATTAATTCGACGCAGAACATACATTGCATACGCTAATAATATGTCGGCACCTGGTAAGGACATATCCTACGTCTAGCAACCCCAACTTGTCATTACAGCCTTCATAGCAACCAGGCACTAACTCCGTTCCTGAGTCACATAAACCCAAGTGACGCTTTAAACCTAATTTTTACCTGCGGATTTTAATATTATTCTCCCAGCAACGCATAGAAATCTCATCTGGTTTCATCCCCTCAGACGTTCCTCACTATGTATTTTTTGCACTCTCTTAGATCCATATTTTCTGCTCAGCATTCAGTTCGCGAACAACGTAGCGTGAAAGATCAAATTTCGCATTCACACAACACAACAAGCAAAATTCCAGCTTTGTACAGTTTGTTTACATTTATTACAATTTAAAATTCGATAACATACTATGATTAGTTTCCAGCCACCTGCCTAATTGCAGACTGGGAAACGAAAATATACGGTCCATTTAACCCTTATCCTGCTAACGTGGAGAATAGGGTGAGCTCCTAATAATGCCAGCAGATGGCAGATGGGATTTAACTCGGCGTTTAAAGGGTTAAACATCACGTCCTCCCAAAGTGTAAACCATGGGTGTCCATCCTTATTATTGCAAAGGATTACACCAGTTACTGTGGCCTTGTTCGCATGCCGCACGTGAAAAAAAACAAATGGTATGCCTAAATACTTGAATTGTGTAATTGTTATAGTATGTACATAATTGACAACCGTGGCCGCGGGCCGCGGGTTGGGAACCCATGGTGCAACGCGTTGGACTGTCCAGCAAAGTACAGCTTGAAGAAGCCAGATGCCATTTTCGACATGCGCAGTTCGATTACTACTTGACGCAGTGGCAACTTTGCGACTGGATGTTCGTACACGATATGCTACAACCAACCAAACCCTCCTCATGAATTTCCAGCATGTAATAAAATCTAAACATGGAAAACAAATATATGTATACAGTATATGAAGGACGAAACTTCCAAAGGCAAGTCCAGTGATCTGGTCATTCATCCAGCAGGAATGAAATAACTCTGAAAATTTGCGAAACCATAACATACCCTCAGGCCATTCTTTGCTACTGAAGTACTAAATCAAGTCAAATATTTAGTATCTGAGTCAAACTGTACCCATCACCCTTCCGCTAAAACCACAATTTCCGTGCGGCAAGCACCCTCTGTATCTACTTCTATAAAATTAGTATGTTTCGTAAGTATTTCCTCAATCCACGACCACTATTTACCAATACTGAAGCATCTTTAAAATCATATATATCCAATTTTAAATTTTAAACGCAATTACTTACTACCTTATTCTCTATACGATTTCAGTTACTCATCATGTTACCTCGTATCCTATTTTGTTGAACGTCTTAACAAAATTTCAAATTCGTCCAGTATATTTAACAGTTCATGAGTATCAACAAATTTACTCGTCACATTTCTTTATCTAACATATTATGCTAAACTTACAGGTTTAGCCACAGCGTACCATTTATATTTTCCACTTCTTTCTTACATACATAAAACTACACAAATTATAAAGCCATTCCATCCTATTTATAACTGCAATTTAATATGTTCCTCCGTTTTTTGGTGGTGTAACAAACAAGGTAACCTTTATATTCAGGTCGGGATTCAAGCTATCCTGAGGACTTTCGTGTATTTCCAAACTCTACGGGCAAATGCAGGCAATACTTCAGTCGAACCGCGACTGATTCCTTCCACATCCCATAGCAATTCATTATTCCTACCAAACAACGCTATATCGCCTTAGAAACCCAGAGCCACGTTAATCCACAAACAGATACGTAAATAAATTAAAGGAATGGCGTTGATGGCTCTCCTGCAGGAATACTAGGCAGCAAGGTAAAAAGTTCCTCCTAAAACAGCGAGGTCCAGAGGGGAAGCAGAGTTTTAGCAATTCTCTTTCTTTAACCTCGGCGGTACGTGGAGCTGGTGGTCAAAGCCATAGCACGGCCGCTTTACCTCAGGGAATGATCCGGTATCCATCGTATACGAGGCTGGGTAGGCCCGTGGACCGGTTTGGACAGGCGTGGAAAACCTCGCCCCCACCGGGATTCGATCCCCAGACCGTCCAACCCGTAGCCAGTCGCTATACCGACTACGCTATACAGGACCCAAGGCAAGATGCGAGGAAGCTTTGCTCTTAGTAAAACATAAATGTGCTATATATGTTGTACGACAACACGTCAGTTTATAAAAGCTTCTCAAAAACAAGCTCCACTTTCATGTATTTCTGCAACTTTAAGATCCGGTCGAGAGCAACACCGGTATTGCTGGGAACTTGTTTCTATTGTGTATAACAGTGCTGCATGGAATGTCTATGGTATATACGACTAATTGCACAGTAAAAACCTATAAAAATAACGGTCTAACCCTTTTCCGCACTTGTGCAATAAAAAATAGTAAACACAATAGGGTATTAACCACCTGCCTGGTTCTCATTCATGAATAAGTTGTTTCCTACCAATCGTCAATCGCCAGCTCTGGTTCACGTACCACATTATAGCGACTCCGTTCGCACATATCTGACCTTTCATTGGTCGCATACAGCACACATGGATCTTCCGAGGGCACAGTGAACTCCTAATACATGAACAGAAACAAGTTCTTTGATAGGTAATACCGCACCGTGTAATCTAATATACACATCCCACAGAATACTAAGTAAGAATTCCTTACAAAAGTAAGTGCTCGTAAGATTTGTTTAAAACAGACAATTTGTTTGTCGAACAATATCAATTAGCGGCATTTGCAAAAACCAACAAAATAATAAAGAAACAGGTCTACTACTGATGCAGGCAACAAGCGGGTTACCATTATCGCATTATAAGAAGTGACCGGGTATGTAATGAGTGATTAACACATTTCTACCTAATTGAGTTTGTGTGTGTGTGTGTGTGTGTGTGTGTGTGTGTGTGTGCAGACAACAGAAAAGCCGCATCAATATTACACAAAAACTGCTCCACTAGTGCACATCAACTCCTACAGAGTGTGCAACTTAATTTTAAAAAATATTAATTTTCAGATTTAAAAACAGACTTACTCTTACCCACTTATCCTACGCAGATTTTGTAAGATTTAAGGTTAATCAATAATTTGCAGGTACAAAAATTAGTTTCAGTCTTTAGCTGCTAGACCATCAGTGCAATGCATAGATAGCAATTCTTCCAGCCGCCTGAAGATAACACGATGGCGTCGAAACGTGTAACATGTATGCAAAAATGTAATACGACTGTCGTGTCTGATTGACTTGCATCATAAACTGAACATACTGCACTAATGGCAACTTATATTTTCTGACATACTTAAGACGTGAACACTTGCGACAGTTACATACAGATGGAAGAATAATATTAAAATGGATCTTCAATAAGTAAGACATGAAGGTGTGGTTGACTGGATTAATCTTAACAATGAAGTAATTTGCTATGTGACTCCTTTGCAATCTGGTACACACTTACCCATGTTTCGAACAAACATTCGGCTACTCTAAAGGAGGAGGCAACAGGTTTCTTCAAAATGCTGGCGAAGTTCTACCAGACTAAACGCCTCTGATTCCTAGAAGCCACAGCTTCAAACCTCAAAAGAATTTATCCGGCTCAGGATAAGGACCATTCGGGATCTTGTGAACTAGGTAACAAACTGCAAGTTTCGTATAAGGGGGGAGATTTCTTGACCAGTTAAACGGCCCTGCTCTATGAAGTTATTAGAAGTGGTGCCCATAAAAGGCACTCGATCCGTTCGTCCGTACCTATGAAACAATTCGAGAACAGCTGAACGAATATTCAAGTAATTTGTTACCAGTGAGCCTTAGTAAAATATGGCGGAAATTCAAAATAACGACGAATTAAAAACGTCTACAAGGCATTACTACGTGTGCTAAATAAATACTAATTTCACTGAAAGAGCGATAACTATGCATTCCCTCGATACTAATTTAGTAAGGTTACTGACCAATAAACTACCAATAAACTCGAAAAACAGAAACAAATCAGTCAAAATCTCTTCTGCATGAAACAAAAATGTTAATGAATTTTAATATCGTACATCCTCCGTGCAATTGATAAACACAATTAAGTTTATTACAAAAAAACTGCACGTACACATGAACTAGCGCTCCCTGAAGATGGCTATAAATAACAGCCGAAACAAGTATGAGTGGTTCCCTATTCACGGACAATTGTAATTTGATGGTAATAAACTTATGTATATTGTCGCTACTGTTTTACTTACAAAAGCAACAGCATCATTCGGTGCTTGAAATGTGGCATTAAAACTAACAAAGTATGTCACCTCATCATGGCACAGCATTGTTTCCATTCCTCAAATCTGACTCTCTCCATACAAACCCCTATCGGCCCACCACACCGCAGCAGCAACACTGGAACCAGTGGCTATGAAATACGGACGCGTGCATTCACTGCTCGAAGTATGCCACGGTTCGGGAGCAACATTCGAGAGCAGTGACGGGTCAAATGTCCAATAATAACAGCCTTGCTGAATATGAGGGTAATGAATAGTGTCTGTCTTACGAACGGTGGGCACGAAAAATAGCTGGATGTTCATTTTACGGCTGCACGAGTTCCTGCTGTGAATGTTATTGCTTACGGTTTAAAAGAAGCAATAAAATTCTTCCGCTCCTATTTACAAATGACTGAAGCTGAAAACTAGTCAAACAATTAAAATCAAACCAGGCACAACAGTTTTCTAACATTTCTGCATTGAGATCAGCGAATACTAACATCTAAATTTAAACTCCGTACCCTTCGAATTCAAACAAATAAATACTCCCAGTGACATGGCAAAGTAATCCCTGTGTTTAACCACCACACAATAATGAGGTATCGCATAGTGAAGGCATAAATCCACACAACTTCACTTCTGCATTAGACAGAAGTGAGTGACAGTTTAACCCTCCGGCTGCTGTACCCCTGAACAAATCTGTGGTGGTGGAGATTTCCTCTCTTCTTCGTTCCGCCAATTCACCGCTGCAACAATCACCCTCTTCTTAACGGACTAAGAGACTTGACATGCTGCAGCGTTAGTCAATTGTCTGCCAATCACAGATCAGCTGTAAACGTGGCAAACATTACGCAATATGCCTGCCTACATATCAGTATATTGACCATCATTATTACACTAGCATTAGCTTTCATTCTGTATTTTGGGTATCCGAGAACTGTTTTTGTACTTGTATATTCTTGGGATGGGAAAGCCCTTCTATAAACACAGGCTTCCATTTACTGCAAACTATACGTGTACTGTACTAAAATGCCACAATAAGGACGTAAGTCACATATACCGCCATATGTCAATTGGTCGCATTACTCAGTTTTACAATCGCGTGGCATGCAAGTTATTAAAACAAGAAACAGTTATCTCACACTTCATATAAATCATATCCATTTGCTTAAAGCATAAATGCCGGTACCTTATACAAGGTATCCCGTTAATAAAGTAGAATTCCACAATATTCAACCGGGCATTTTGCCATCCTACATCAGATAGCTGATACCAGTTCTGCTATATTGATTCTGCAGGCCTGTGATCCTCCCGTTGACTCTATATACAGATGGCTCACTTTTAATAACAGTGGTCGTGAAAGGAAGTGATAGCTGCATATTAAACACTGCCAGTTACAATGAACTTGGGCAAGTACGGCCTGTTAGTTCATGTCGCATAAATTTGCTGTGAAACTTAACGTTCCACTGGAGACGATTATTAACAGATTACTTGCCCGGATACAGCGAAAGCGACACGGATTATAACAACAGTGTTTCATAAACATGTTCCAGTCCGATCCCAATACACGATACCTATTAAAAACGAAAAAAAAAATTACCTAGGCGGGAAGAGAACGGACTGAAAAATATTACGTATAGCTACTAAATGCAGCAGAATAGGTGTAGCGCACTTAGCCTGCTAACTGCTAACTTATTCCACTGGTCTTTCATCAGGATATGCTTGTAATATTCACTCGGAAAGCTAGAAACTGTTGCGGCTTTTATGGAAGCCGAACTCTTAAAGCAGCGCTGGTACAACGTCCTGCCTAAACCAAAGAGTTCAGTCCATAATGTCATGTATCTACTTAACATTTTTCAGTAAACAATTCAGTGTAACACACATAAATTAATAATACCTCGAAGCCCGTTGTTTTATATCTAAATTTCAAATACGTTACTACTAGATTTGCAAGAAGAGAGCGGGATAACAGTACAGTCCTCTTACTCGAAAACAAAAACAGATATATTTTAAATAAGAGGAACTAACGGTACAATAAGGTCAACTGGACTCCACCAGCACCTCATTACAATATCCGACACGGTGATTCAAACAGTATGTTAATCAAGACAGTGAGGAAGTTACAATACGACAGTCACACATTTCCGGGGAAAGGAAACTGTTTTAATGTAAACCCATACTCGAGTCGCTGTTACGGATGACCGGGTGGTCTATTAGGGGGCAGTGAACGATACGCCAGCTGCCTTTAGGGGGAAATCAGCATCCTAACAGTTTTCACAACTTTACAGTCCAATTAGCAGACGAAGCAGTGTTGTAAATGTTGTAGATTGCAGTGATTGAAGACCAGAAGTCAATCGTCGTTGACTCCAGCATTGCTGCAGAAGGAACACGGCCCTGCCCAACTACAAAGATATTAAAACAGGATATACTGAAATGATAAATGAACTTCGAAAACAATAGACTGGCCAGGGATCGGGTTGTACGCTTGAGCGAGCAAGTTTCACATAACGGCTATACCAAGTCTTGTAGAATCGTGATATTCTGAAAATTTGATTCAAACGTTGAGTCAGAAGTGGCCTGAGACGCATTATTCAGAGGGAGGGACTGCGCGAGTAATGGGTTTAGATAATATACCACATACAATCGGCATCTTTTCCATTGAATCGATTTTGGATTAGTAAAGTAGGTACAGTTTGCCCTAAAGCGGAGTAGAGGTACAGCTGTACTCCTTCTTTAACCTCGGCGCTAGATGGGGTGGATATTAACGCCACGCCCCGGCCGCTTTAACTCCTGGAACGCCCCGGTACCCCTCGTATATGAGGATGGGTAGGCCCAAGGCCGATATGGACGGAAGCAGAAAATCTCGCCCCCACCGGGATTCGATCCTCAGACCGCTCAGCCTGTAGTAAGTCGCTATACCGACGACATCCTGGCCCACGGATTTGCGATTACAGGTTTCATGACTCAAGATTTTTTTTTTTTTTTTTTACGAAAATGTTAAAAACCACACAGCAGCTAAAACTGTGACAGTCCACGAGACTTACTAAGAAACATGTATCGGAAGGTACTTGGGCTCCGCGAATCGCCGAGACGGA
>Ga0123352_10004054_pt1 | contig 21455 bp, 9 predicted proteins | sample TergutLab28metaG_FD_89700 | JGI IMG/M metagenome (GOLD analysis project Ga0123352, IMG submission 89700) | Labiotermes labralis P1 segment gut microbial communities from Petit-Saut dam, French Guiana - Lab288 P1 | ecosystem: Host-associated > Arthropoda: Insects > Digestive system > Gut ...
CTAATAGAACTAATAGAACTAATAGAACTAATAGAACTAATAGAACTAATAGAAATAATAGAACTAATAGAACTAATAGAACTAATAGAACTAATAGAACTAATAGAACTAATAGAACTAATAACACCCTGCAAGCACAGAAGTTCAATCAGCGCCACAAAAATATTTCACAGCAACGCCTGCCTATGACGAAACTGCAGAGACAGAGATTTCTTCCAACGCAGAAAGGTTTCGTTTTATACAGGTGCTTAAAGTATGGATCCTCGAAAGTGTACTTTTACCGCTACAGACAGCTTTACTTTGTAACCAGTTTCCGTTCAAGGCAGGTTTTACAGTATCATGATCAATCGGTTAACGACGTTTGTGACAGCGACCGTTGTCTGTTCTGTAAAAAGGTAAAAAGGTAAAGTGATCCCGTTACAGGTCCGGTGTGGACCAGACGGTGGGTAGAGGTGTAGCTCTACTCTTCCATGACCGCGGCACTAGAAAGGGGTGAGTGGTCAGCAGCACGACCCGGCCGCACTTTACTCCCAGGAAAGACCCGGTACCCATTTTACAGGAGGCTGGATGGGCCCCAGGGCCGGTCTGGACGGGCGGAAAATCTCGTACCCATCGGGATTCTATCCCGGACCGTCCAGGCCGTAGTTAGTCGCTATACCGACTGAGCTACCCGGCCCACTGTCTGTTCTGTACCCAAACTAAATTCACAAATACGCTCTATATCAGAAATGTTCAACATTCCGGTAACATATACAAACAATTCTGCTTACAAATCCCATTCAATGTGTTAAACAACTCACTTTAAATGAAAGTGCGCTGTGTTGCATTGAAAATGGGAGCACATGGGTTGTGCTATTTTTATTAGCTTCGCCGCATACAGTATTTTACTATTAGTTCTCCTACAACAGTACAACTTCCCTCTTTGCTCTAAATTTGAATATGTGACATAAAATACGCTACCGGCTCTTACGGGCTATCTTGGTGCTGCTGCATGTTGATATACCAGAACATGAATTATCCTTTGTTCGTAATAAATTCCCCACGTATTGCCGTTTTGGAAGTACATCTTCAGACACACACACACATACACACACACACGTACATATAAATATATGGTGTACGCATATACAGAAAGATTGGAAAGTAAACGTAATCTATTTGAATATGCTTCAAAATTTTGTGTCGCCCATTGTTTCTCGGTGACACAATTAGGGAGAACTGAACTTCAAGCAAGATGGAGCACCACCGCATTTTGCGCTTCCTGTCTATAGTGGTCGGTGGATTGGGCGTGGAGGACAAACACAGCAGCTTCCACGAAGTCCCGATCTTACCCCATGTGAATTTTCTTGTTGTGGATTGGACCAAAGATGAAGCCTCATAATCACAACCATGAACACTTAATGAAATTTTTAAAAAAATCCAAATACTTTTGACTACTTAAGGAAACGTGTTTGGTCTATGTAAAAGCGTGTGTAAACGTTGGCGCCTATGTTAAAATCTGACAATGGATGACGTTAAAAGGGCGGTAGCAATGCAACGTTCCACTTTGAAGGTCCAGCCACTTAACGTTATGTATTTACGTGTGTGTGTGTGTGTGTGTGTGTGTGTGTGTGAGTGTGAGTCCTTTCGGTCCGAATAGCAGAATATATACAAAATTATCCATCAACAGGGTCTGGACAGGTCTTTCGGGCTCCAGGATGTTGAGGCTCCCAGAATTTCTAGATAATCGGCACATGAACGTGACCGCCTGTACCCCCAGGATATACTCTCTAGTACTCATTTCTGTCAGAGGCTGAACCGTCCCAAAGGTAACAGTGCGGTCGGAAGGATTAAATCAATGAAAAATCTCGAACATGCGACCTTCCGGATCGTAGCACAGTGTCTTAACTAACTGCGCCACTGTGTGCCCCCGGAACATATGCACTTCTTCGGTTTTTTTGTCACATGCCTATTATACTCCGGCGCAGGGAAATCCAAAGTAACTTGGCTCCCAGGTCACGATTCGTATCAACACTGAAGACAGAGACATACGATACCGAATAGGTTTCAGTAGACTGTTCTGGTAGGTATTCAAATAAATCAGTCTTTATGAATAATCTGGGTAGACACCAGAGTAGGGCAGCTGTGTACATGATAGGGCAGCAACATGACGAATGAAATGACCGCACAGGGTCTACGCACCCGGGATTCGATGCTGAGATATGGATTTTCTCTTAACAACTTTCAGATCGGCTCAGGGACCCACACAGCATTCTGTCCGAGCGATACAGTGGTCTCTCGCCTCAAGAATATCTTTCCGTTTGTCCCATTTATCCTACAGATATCGCTAAGCGGCTCATGAATTACTCTTCATTGTTTTATTTCTTCCTTGAAGGGCAGAAGAATTAAAAAATCTCATTAGCGATAACTTAACAGGAATACAAACTAAGAATTCCGAAAGAATTTCGTCTAAGACTGTCACATTTACTGAGCGGGTATACAATCCGAGTACTCAGTCCAAACGCAAGGGAAGTACCAGTGTTACATCGGTTTTCCAATCTGTCAATACAAGGTGCATTCAACTAAGCACAGTGCGGTCCATACATGACTGTCAAGTAAATTTTCGTTTATCCTAAAACATCGGTTATATCTACTTCCTCTAGCTATGTTGAACCAATGTCATGTTTATTATATTCACCATTAATTATAAAGCAAACACATCTAAACAGGGGATGTTTCTTGTTTCATTTACTGGATTAAGATACTGAAGCGCTGTCTGATGATGTCTTCATCAAACTCTAAAAAGAGTTTTGTGTCCAAAACCTATCAATCTTGTTTGCACTTTTATTTAAAAACTCAGCACCAACAAAAACATTTTATCGTAAACAATATAACGTGGGCACTCTGATGCTCGGGTTGAAGAATATCAGCTCTATAAGATTAATCAATTTTACATGTAACTTGAAAAGATCAGGACTTATACTCGAATCCACAATCTACAAGTACAGGAACAAAGTATCGGTCTTCTAAACCCTACACAGTGTAACAAATACTTTCACCCGACATGAAATTAATTAGCATTTATGGGAGGACAAGACTGGATGTTGTGAGGTGCCTCGTGAACTAACTTCGCTGGATGAACGAATTAATGGACGAAAGGAGGATCCACGTTTTAGCTGTCCCCTCGGTATTTACGACTAACTATGGAGCAATTAAATAATTAAGTTGTCTCCTGTATATTAACAAATAAAGAAGTAGGTAAATATGAGCAATATAAATTACAAAAGCTACTATCCAAAGCTGATGAAACCACATTGCACCCACTCCAAATGAACACCGCAGTTACGATGGCTCTGATTGTCTGACAAATGTAAAACTATATGTCGTTACACCAACCCAATAAATATCATACTTTAAAAAAAATGTGTATTTGATTAAACCTTATATTATGTACGACACGGTCACGACTCGCAGTTCATGTCCAGCTCTAAAAGGAAAGGATGCTGTCTGATAAATCAACCTGGAACACCATGACTATCTGGGAGGCGACGCAAGACAGGTGTGGATGCATGCAATTAAAATTCATCAATCACAGACAGTGGAGTGCAGGACTGAAGACAGGCATTAGTCTGCCGTCAGGAAAGATGATCAAATGTTATTACGGCGATCAAATCAAGGACGATGGGATAGGCGTGGCATGTAACACCTTTTGCAGAGATGAGAAACGCATACAGAATACTAGGCCGACAACCTGAAGGGAGAACGCTGCTCTGGCGACGCAGGTTAAGACGTGAGGATGATATTAAAATGTATTATGATTTATAAGTGTAACTAAATACATTTACAGTAGTTTATGTACAATACGTTACATATTACTGCAGTCTTCTACATGCTTCGGCCCATAGGGGGACCATATCAGGGAGAAATACACTTACAAAAGACGCATATGACATATGTTTCCTCATAAATAGCAGCTCGTGAGCTTTTATATATATATATATATATATATATATACATACATACATACATACATACACATATACAATTAAAATTCAAAATTATAAAACGCTTGTTCATCGAGGAAGTACAAAGTTTTCACGTAAAACCAAATTTGCAGTCAAATATCTGCTAAACTTGCATCCACCTGACGGAATGAATGCACTGTTGTGACGTTCCATTATGCTGGTATTTTCTAAGTGAAGAGAGTTCTGCACGTCTGAATGCCTATTTCATTTTACATCACAACTTCCTACGCCCAAGCAGAACACACCTTTATATAATTTTAATTTACGGTTTTAATTTTAATTTACGGTTCTATACATGACCGAGGAGACAACGACCACACCACTTTTAAAACATCGTTTCTTGTCCGCCTTCACCGCAGTTAAGCAACGATGGGCATGGTTTGTACTTGGACGGGTAACCCGTGGGATCGATTCCCGATGTCATTGTAATCTTCCATTGACATAACGCTTCCGACAGCAGTATGGCCCTGGGGTCGATTCAATCTGTAACAAAAATGAGTACCAGGAATATTTCCTGGGGTAAAAGTGGTCTGTGCGTTGGACCGACAACCATACCACCTTCATGTGCCGATTCTCTTGAAATATGGAAGCCTCAACCTCCGGGAACCCTAAGGGTCTGCAATAGGCCTGTGTAGAAAATGCTTCACCTTTACACGCACAAGGTGCAATTTATGAGCGCGCGCACACACACACACACACACAGATATATATGCAGCATAAGCATCTCTTGTGAGTTTCTCCCATGATGGCCCATACTGGGCGAAGATATTTAGGAGACTGCAGTAACATGTTAAGTGTATATAACTGGGCTCTTTAATAACTGACTAATGAACCGAAATTATGGAACATATAAAGCATGAAATGTACGTTCACCATTCGCAGGATAAGAGCGTGTAGGTGTTAACAGTCTGGGACAAGAGACAGACTAGAAGCGGGCTCTTGAGTATAAGGTACACACATGCTGTAATCTTTACATTTTTCGTGTATTCCGTGAATCAGAAGTACACTCAAGAGTCCAACAAAAGGCTACTACATTTTGTTGGGCTCATTAACGTACAGCAGCACAGCAAATGTAAACAGGCCGGTGAAACACAACAAATGAATAAGGTTAACATGCTGATCCCGGTTGCCGTGCGGTCTAAGTAGTGGGTCTGAAGCCGGTCTACTGCTGGAAATGCCGGTTCGAAACCCGCTGAGGGCATGGATTTTCGTCTTTTGTGCTTGTTGTGTGTTGTGTAGGTAGTGGCCCCTGCGACTAGCTGATCACACGTTCAGGAGTTCTACCGGGTGAGATGTGTGTCTAATTGTGTATGTGATCCAGAAACCTTAAGAGTGAGGGTGCGCTAGGCCCGAGTTGAGCTGTTGCACAATAAAAAAAGTCCGCATAACTGCATGTTTGTCCATGGAAGATCATGAATCTGCATGCTGTATTTAGTCAAGTTTGTGTACATACAAACATAGTTATACAAATGTTACAGTGGGAACTTCTCATGGAACACTACCATTCTGCTTCTAGTAACTACGGTATGTCTTCATCAGCGACATTCGGATCCAGAGTTAAGCTCCGTAACAGTTAAGGAGCCGACCCCAGTGGCTGCGCGACCTATCATTGCCTGGGATTGCGGGTTCGAATACCGCCGGGGGCATTCATGTCTGTCTCTCGTGAGTGTTGTGTGTTGTCAAGTAGATGTCTCTGCGACGGGCTGATCACTAGTCCAGAGGGGTGCTCCCGAGTGTGGTGTGTCTGAGTGTGATGGTGAAGCCTCCATTGTGAGGTCATGACCCGGAACCGGGTTGAAGCGCCATAGAAAAAAAAAAGCTAATGATTTAAGACATTTTGTGGAACTCCTCGGACAGGGGACATATCCAATGTAAGGTCACAGTTCACAAACACGCAAGAACATATTCAAACCCACAGACAAATTCAAACGCAGGTTTTCATTTCTAAAACAAAAAAAAAGTTCGTCGCAGATTGATTAAATCTGGATGAGCATGCACGCCGATTTCCTGCAACTAAACAAAAAGCGGGGCGATGAAGCAAAATAACGTTTAACATTATGATAAACTGGTTATAAGGTTGTCCTCACTCGAAAAAAAATCACATTAACATGATCTAAATAATTTGGTGGTCTGGGAATTTTGCCATGTTGCAAACACGCGACAGCTGTTGGCGCACTGACAGAAGAGACCACTGCCAGGAGACGTGGGTGACTCTACCCTTCTCCTCCGTCACAGTAATTGAGTATACATATACCTGCGCTCTTTATTCGGGGTTATCTATATGGAAGCCTCAGCAGTAAAAGCAAAGCGTACATTATACACAGCGTTCACAACTCATTTCCTGGAATTAAATTTCCTTAAAATATCCACAATACAGTATTTGTTTCAATATTCGCGTTCAAAAAGGAAAAGGTATCATAAAATATAAAGTTGAACCCGATTATAACGACATTGGTTTATGGGACATCTCGTATATAACGTTAGATGTTCTGTGGTAAAAATTAATTTCTCACTGTTAATCGTAACATTACACTCCTAGGTTACAACAACACTCGCTTATAACGACATAAATATTGAGTCCCTTTCATGACGCTATAACCGAGTTCGACTGTAGTTGGCCGTAATCCTGCGTTGTACAATAACTGTAAACAATGTAAAACTCATTTAATACGGAAATAAGGTTTATCTTAAACATGCGCTGTACTGTGAAACACAAGAAAACACACCCTACTAAGGAAACATAGACTTAATGTATAGGCCGGCAAATCCCAAACTGTGCTCTGTGGGATATTTCAAAATACTGGTTTTTTTAAAATTTAATTGTCTTTTTCTTTCAAACGGCAACCAAGTTGTTAGGACAAATAGTTATTGTTTGGACCTAACCACTTAATAAACGGAAGTGTTAGGTATTTCTTTTGTTCCTAGTGAAGCCATAAAAATTGCTGAGGCACTATGGTCGCCGGGAACTGAGAAAGTTAGGGAACCGCTGGTATACGTCATTTACTAGCTTTTGGCCAGTGAGGTTTTCAGGCGGAAGGCTAAGAGCAAGTCACTTGCACAGCGGGAGCGATAACGGACTAACAGATGCAACACAAAAAACACCCCGTCCTTGCCACTTGCTCCGCCCGCCAGCTCCTCTACGTTTTCCACCGGCCAAGAGCTAACAAATGACCTATACAGTAAAAGTAAAGGTGAAGTTGTCGCTGTCAACGCCACGAAGGTATATGGGGGAGTAGAATTATAGCAGCCGATCCCAGTGGCCGCGCTGTCAAGACGCAGGTCTGCGGCATTTCGCTTGCTGGGATTGTGGGTTAGAACCGACTGTGTCTCTTGTGGGTGTTGTGCGTTGTTAGGTACAGGTTTCTGCGACGGGCCGATCAGTCACCCAGAGGATTCCTACCTATTGTGGTGTGTCTGAATGTGATATCGAAACCTCAACCCACTAGGGCTGTCTAGCAATGAAGGAAAAAAAAATTATGGCAGCACTCATTCTTAACCTCGGCGCTAGATGGTGATAAGAGGTCAACATCACACCTCGGCCGCTTTACTCACGGGAAAGAACCGCGGTACCCATTGGGTGGGCCCACCCGAACCTGTACAGCGTTTTGAGAAACAAACAAATCTTGGCCTTGTTGGGATTCGAACCCCGGACTGCCCAGCCCCTAGCCAATAACCTCATTATGCGTTCCCGCCTAAAATGACCTGAAAGTAACAAGGCTTATTAAGGTCCATTTAGACACTTACTATTTGTGCCCCATCAGAGTCCGGGCCGTTCAACGATTTACACCTTTCAGAGCCTTGTCGGTGCCATTACCGACTTTTGCTGAGCTACAACCACCAGCTGGCAACCACGTGCTTGTTGAGTACGTACATGAGAAGTTGTGCTCGTGAAAAATTACAAGTGATCGCTTTGATTGTAGCAGAAGTACGGGAAGCGATGAGGATCGCATGGAAATAAAACGGAGTGCTGGGGACAAATACGCTACTTTGTTTTAAACAGCGATCCTATACACAAACTAGGTACGTGCGAAGGGGGGGGGGGCCGCAAAGTGGTAGTTTACACATAACTGGGCCGTCGGCGGTACGTCTCTTCGTCGTCATCAGAATATCGTTTTGGGAGACTTTTCGGCAGTGAAACCTTTTCGGAAACCACGGACCAGGATCTGTGTACATGTTACTATTTATAATACACCAGGTTCACTTGGTTATTTGGAAGAGGTGAAGAAAGAAATCGCATGGGTGAATGTTGTGCATATTATTGATAGGCCTAAAGCAAAGGGTCGCCCCAGACGTGTGGGCGCCCCGGGCAGGCTAATAGTTTGGCGCCCCTTCAAACTGATATTCTTTAAACTCTTTCTGTCTACAACAGAGACGACGAATATTTATGACGGCGCGTTGCCACACTACAGACGACGTCGGAGAAATTCTTTCGCGCGAGGAAACCTCAGTTTACCAGCAACGTATTTCTTATTATCCCAGTTATGTCTTAACGAAGATTGGCGCCCCGGGAAGCTGCCCGCCTGGCCCGCCCCTCAGTCTTGCCCTACTAAAGAAACAGCAACTATACTACTAAAATAGATACAGTTTTCTATGTCCATGCCATGGAGGCATGGATCCACTCAATCTTAACCACGCCCCGGCCGATTTATACAAGGGAAAGAATTCCGGCACCCATTGATTAGAAACCTGGGTAATCCCCAGAGCCGCTTTCAATATTTTGGAGTCGAGAAAAACTCCTGTCCATATGGGGATTAGAACCCCGGGCCGTCCAACCCGTATCGCAGTCGCTATACCGACTACGCTATTCCGGATTAATACACTTGTGTTATGAAAATTGTTAACGCAACTCAGCCCAAATGATGTTGAAGTACACATCAGCAACAACGAATACATCAACTGCGTATCGGAATTACCGAGCGTCACTGTCGAAAAGCATTTTTCCCTTAACTCTATAAATAAATAAATAAACGCGATGGGAAAACTTCAAACTGCATTGTCCACGATAATTTTCCGTATATGAATCACATGCCCGTTACGGGTGAAATCAGAAATAAATGCAAGAGAAGAAAACTTCAAATAGAACCCGCCATTTCTCGCGCAAATACGCACTACACCCCACAAATTCCAGAAACGGATACAAGAACAGTGCCACATTACAGAAAGAGAAGTGAACACTGTACACCTGTTTTCTCTTCGAAGAACACACCCAACAAGCTTTCCTCCCGCAGGAAACCCAGATAAGCCAGTACATGGTACACAGCAACACTTATATAACAGGCACTGAACTTAATTTGTTTGATTTTCCTTGCATTATTATTGATAGTTGTGGGGTACACTGTGATAATGCATTGGTGTCTGGTATAGGAACAGCATGGAGCACGCAATTCGGGCAGCAAAGGTGTGGCTGCAACGACCGACTGGGGTGGACAGCGGATGTGAAAGATCGAACCTGTGAACTCTGCAGCCACAAACAAATCACCGCTTCAAAATTTCGAGAAGGCGTGAAGGAAAGGAAAAAGAAAGAAGTTAGAAATAATAAGAATTCAAATTACGTACTTCTTGACTCTGTACACAGACTTTACCATGGCGTTCTTTACTTTCAAAACGTCATACAGTTTCACGGTACAGGCTGAAGGGTACTTCGATTTACTCCCGAAAGAAAACTACGGCAATCCCTGTTTCGAGTTTCGCGGAACTCACAAATGTTTACCAGCATTACGTTCAGATCCTTACAACGAATATCAATCAAACAGTAAAATGAATGTGGATCTTAACGAAATTCACAAGCATCCAGTAAGTATTTACGCGCATTTCTTTTGCCGAATTCTATCCAAATCTGATGAAGAATGTAGAAAGTGCGGGCAAAACTTGATTTACGCCCTTCAGTAAAGCACGGCTTCCACTATATCGAATGTCATGTGACTCGGAACTACCCAACGACATCAAGTGGAGACATGCTACACCGAATTTCGCCCAAATCGGTTAAGAAATGTAAAAATTAAGGGTATAAAATTGTTTACTCCCCTAAGAAGGACTGCGAACCGTACACGGACAAGCAACACAGCATCACGTTCTTAATTTTACAGTTCCAGCCCACAAAGGGAAAAACCATTAACAAAAACCATAAGCATTCAAATTCGAGGTTATGTAGCAGGAAACAACTCTTCCCATTTCCGGCACATATGCTGCCCTTAAGAAAACGGAAATAATAATTTTTACAAAATTTTGAGTTTTAAACACATATACTATTAGTGCACGGAACTTCTGTACATGACGACAGTTGAAAAAAAGAGGTCCCTTTTCTGATCCACACTAACTAGATATCTTCTTCATATTAATGTTTTTGTATTAGTACACTTGATGATGGTCTCAGGCCGAAACATGTAGTGTACTTGTAACACATTGGATGGAATATATAAAGTTCATGTTGTGTTAGTCTTGTCACATATAACGACTCATGTTTGCTCGACAACTTTTTATAAAGAACTCATATATCGTATTCCATAAAAATGCGACAAACGATTTGGTTTTCAATACTAGGTCACTCACACACAACCCACACACACACACACACACACGCACACATACGCACACACACTCACACACACACACACTCACTCACACACACACTCACATACACACACTCACACACACATACATACACACTCACACACACATACACACACTCACACACACATACACACTCACATACACACACACTCACACACACATACACACACACTCACATACACACACTCACACACACATACATACACACACTCACACACACACACTCACACACACATACACACTCACACACACATACACACACTCACACACATACACACACACACTCACACACACACACATACACACACACACACACACGATTGATGGACATAAGTTATGTGCCCTCCACACAAGGCGTTTTTTATTACGTCATAAATACCGCCTAAAAACGAAAACACAACAGCACGTACACGGACAGTAAACCACGACAAAATCTGTCACATTACGAGCAAATAATAAAAAAATTTGAGGTCCTCGCTCTTCTGTGATGTTATGCAGTGTACGTTGGTCGTTGTTTAACCATATTTCGGAACAGTCAGTCAGACAGGCCAAAACTTGCTCAACCCATGAAGATGGGAACGATAGGATGTCCCGAAACGCAGGTAAGCGGCTATCAATATACGCTGCGTAACATCCCGTATGATCGAAGGCCGCAACTACACCTCGACAGATGAAAGACTGAAAGGTCCCAAATAATAAAGACTGCCTCAGAATTTGGCGACACTATCATGGAAAACTAAAAAAACAGAAAAAATATTCCATTGCAAATTTGACACTCTGAGGACAGTGCTTCGTGATATAATCTTATAATAAAACCAACGAGATGCACTAATTTCTTAAAATTATTTTTGGAACAGAACTCTACACGTTTCGGACTGGTTTTCTGTCCACCATCAGGAGTCTAACACTGCACACACAGCAATCAGCATAACCTGTATGACATATACCTATTGCTGTGTGTACAGTACTAGACTCCTGATGATGGACAGAAAACCTGTCCGAAACATGTAGAGTTCTGTTCGAAAAATAAATTTGAGAAATTAGTGCATCTCGTTGGTTTTATTATAAGAATATTCCATTGCAGAACGCAGCAGTCGGCGGCTGAAACAAGCCTACATAGCATTGAGTGGTAGGATAACGTAGTCGGTATAGCGTAGGATAACCGTAAAGATGTGGAACGAAGGCGGTGGTAATCTAATAACCGGTATTATTCCGTAAGGTGTCTCTAGAAGCCGACAAAAATCCCGGTGAGGATAGCCGGTGTCCCGCGCAATATTTCAATCAGGCATCACTCTCATACAATCCAAAACGTTACAGATGAAATCAAACTGCTCAGCTCTCAGTGCTTTGAGAAACAAAATGACTAGTAAAGCGTCTGGAATAACAGACCGTGGGTCGAATTTCGATGCTGCCTGCTGTCATTGACACTTCTGGGGATTTAATTTGTCCCTTCAGAGACAGATCGAGTCCTTCAACCTGCCTCACATATATTCATTAAACCACATGCCATTTTAAACCACACAAACTCAGTGACTTGTTGAATGTTTTGTACTTTTATATCAGTACTTCCCACTGCATGCGCGCAGTGCCCAATATGGCTGTTTTCTGTGGTCCCTTGATACCGTGATTCCCCCGCATGTTACTCAGGTACTGTCTGAGTAAGCTTCAGATGGTTCCTGTTGCCCCTATTATTCCTGGTATCACTTTTACTTTCACATTCCACATTCACTGTTATTTCAATTGTAAGTTTTTGTACTTTTAAATCATTTCAGTTTCCTTCTTGACCACATTTCACTATCCTGGATTTCAATGTTCATTAACAAGCATTTATTATTATTAATATTATTATTATCATCATCATTTTTTTTTGTTATTGCTGTTGTTGTTGTCGTTGTTGTTGTTGTTGTTGTTGCTGTCATCTTTTTCATCATCACCATAATTCCTTTCCCGGAAATTCCAAGTCCCAGTCTTGTTCGGGATACCGTCTACTCAAATTCACGTTTTCCGATACATTCCCAGTCTGTCCAAGAATATACCGAGATATGTTAAAATACCCCACGACTAATTATTCCTACTACATAAGCTACTACATCACCAATCATCTTACCGTTCGACCTACCAAGTTTTGCAGCTGAAAAAGAATCGTTAAATAAACCAAGGCAAGCAATCACCATGAATAAACAGTGACGATATAAATGGGAACAGATGCAGCTCTTTATTGAACATGGCTGTAGGAAAGTTACTTTGGACCCTCCTAGCGTTTGTATGCAAAATTACCTTGATATCAAGATCCATATCATTGAAATACATTGGTCACAATTTTCAAACAAATCGTGTAGGAAATCAAACAGAACACCTAACCTACTTCGTGTAAGTTTCGGTACATTTTAACACAAGAAATGTAGCTAATTTGCATACAATAGGCTCAGTATCGAAATTTCTTCGGCCATGACATCATGCTCACTATCGTCAACACCACCATCACAAAGAAGGTCTTTAGAGCCATGTGAATTACTTTCCAAGGATGTCATTTCAACTGCACGGCTGAGCGCACAGTACACATCTCCGAACATGCCAACTGAATGCAATGTGTAAGAATCCTAATGGCGGTACATGGCGAGCGTGGGAGCACGCTCACACACATACACACACGCACGCGCGCGCGCACACACACACACACACACACACACACACGGCATTACAACCCAAATAAATAGTCAGTCCTATGGTGAAGAATCTTTTGTCTCCTAGCTTGATCACCATACCTCTCTCTAGCAATATCCATGGCGTCACATCTCAGAAACTACAATAATTTTTATTTATTCATGGTTGTTTAACGATGATGTAGTTGTTCAAGACTATGTAGTGCCCGGTTATACTATGATTACCGAATAATAAGTGGAAAGGATGTGGAGGGAAGCAGTCGTGGCCTACTTTAGTGCCTCTGCGCTTGTCTGAAAGGACTAAATGAAATCACGATAAATCTAAGTTATATTTTCAGTGTCCCAGCCCACAATCGAACCGATTACCTCCTGGGTACAAATCAGTAATTTCATTTTAATACTGCGTATCGTGAAGGCATCAGACATACAGAACTAAAATTTTGCCTGCTCTTTTGTAAGAGGGTGTTTGAAAACATGGTGCTGAGGAGGATATTTGGACCTAAGAGGGATTAGGTAACAGGGCTGAAGAGGAAATTGCATGCTGAGTACCTTCACGGATTTGTACTCCTCGCCGAGCATTATTAGGGTGATCAAATCAAGAAGAATGAGATGGGCGGGACATGTGGCATGTATGAAGAAGAAAAGAGGTTCATAGAATGTTTTGGTTGGGCAACCTGACGGAAAGAGGCCGCTTGGAAAACCAAGAGGTAGATGGGAGGATATTAAAATGCATCTTCAAGAAATAGATTAGAAGGCATAGATTGGAGTGATCTGGCTCAGGATACGTATAAGTGACGGTAATGAACCCTTGGTTTGCATAAAATGCGCGGAATTTTTTGAATGGCTGTGAAACTAGTAGCTAAGAATGACTCTGCTCCATGGATATATTTAGTTCTTTAGTGAATACCCTCTACACGAAGAGTATAGTGGGATATGCTAGAACGAAGGAACTTGGTTCTAGAACCTCGTTCGTTATAGCATACCCCACTGTACTATGACAACGTAGTCTGAGCTAACTTGCGTCACATAACAAGGCTGTAGGCTTACAGCGAGCGCTATTATCTGTACGACGTGATGAAGGTACAGCGGAGTGGAGAGTTCTTAACCCTGACGTTACATGAAGGTGAGTGGTTATTTATAGCAGCTGGGTGACTTGCTCACGGGTAGAGTCCCCGGTACCAATTGGTAGCGAATCTGAGTGGGCCCGAGAGCCCTTGTAAGTAACAGCGGGAAGAAAAATCGTACCTCCTACCAAGAAAAACGTATCTGATATCTAAAAACGTTTACATTCCGTGTTCAATGTTACAAGTTTACAACTTCGTAAAAATCATTTGATATTAACAGCCAGGAAGAGCCGTTTGACAGTCTATTTGTCTTCTCAGCCAAAGACAAACTGCTTATTACATACTGTCGGTGATAGATGAATGAATAAGGAGCACCGGTGGAATTATACTGACTGCAGAAAAGCGCAGAACTCTGTGAAAACCCTCTCCCCAGTGCCACTCTCTCCACCACGAATTGCAGATAACCTGGCCTGGGATTGAACCCCGGCCTCCATGACACCAGGCCGGCGATTGACCGCCTGAGCAATGGCTCGGTGCAGACGAGCTGTTATAATATCTGGGTGCTCCACCTACGTACATCTCATTAGGATGGGGCGAAAGGTGACGGTAAAACAGCCCCTCTCCGATCCCAGTGGCCGCGCAGTCTAAGGCACAGGTCTACGGCCGCTAGATTGTTGGGATTGCGGGTTCGAATCCCGCCGGGGCACGGATGTCTGCTGTGTTGTGTGTTGTTAGGTAGAGGTCTCTGCGACGGACCGATCGCTCGTCCAGAGGAGTCCTACCGAGTGCACGCGCGTGTGTGCCCCTGTCCTTGGTTAAGGACCGCACCACGAAGACGTGAGGGGGAGTGGAGTTACAGCTCCCTGGATTATTAACCTCGGCAATAGACGGAGGTGAAGGTCAGCTTTAACCCGGGGAAAGCCCCGCGGTACCTCTGGACAGGACGCTGGGTGGGTTTCAATGTCGGTCTGGATGTTGTCAAAAACATAAGAATTTTTACTCCTGCGGGAAGTGAAACCGTGTACCCTAGTCACTGTATTGAATGTGCCGCTAGGAAGGTGTCGGTGTATATTTTACACTTCAAATACAAAAGTAACCTAAAACAATTTTCCAAATTAGGGTCGCAATCCGAACCATGGTCTAGAGACTCGTTTTCTTCTGTAGGGCAGAAGTGTGCCTGAAGGCCATGAGGTCTGTTTAACGTAGCAGCAGACAGCTAAAGGAAAGACAGTAAGGTCCTTCCGAATGTGAACACGAGATGCAGCAGCGACATTAGAACGCGTCCCCGTCAAGAGGACCACTGGTGGCGCCATGGGTCACGACAGGCCGCGGGCCCCAGGAAGCAATGCAATGTTTGCAAGGCCATCTCATTCCCATGGCCAGACGCCAACCGACACATCGTAGAGTACAACTAGACATGCATACAGCGCACTGCATTACCGTCCCTGACGTGACTCTGATCTCCTAATGCTGGCATTATTTTTCGGTACGGGCGAGGCTACCCCAGTTTCAGCAACGAATGGTAATGATAGTGACAGTGTGTTAGTGCTGAGGCAAAACCGCACTTGAAACCGATACTTTGTATCAGTGCTTCACGCTGTGGACACGTGGTGACACAGTTCAACACCACGTGACACAAATACAGTTTCAGGTTGACATCCTGTTGTATATCACGTAAACGAATGTAAGAAAATGACTACACACAAATGTTAATAGATTGAAATCCGTCTCAAATGGAACCTGTGCAGAACGGAAACCCGTCTTTAGCGGAAAACTTTTACAGTCCCGAAGATCCAATCTTCATGTACCTGTATTAAAGGGAACCTGCCAGTCGTGGAAGAGATATCGATCCCTTGCGATTCCGTTACAGGCAGGCTTCGTCGTATTATAACCTTCACAGTTTTGGCTACAACGAAACGATTTTATATATTTCCTCTCACTTCTTCTGGTATAAGATTTACGCTCTACGGAAATCCTGAGGCATAAAAAAGTGTACATATATATCCACATTTTGTAATAAAACGTACGTGCCACTTCACCTCAACATGCACGCATTAAAGGAGTAACTCAGTTTTAACTTCTACTATTAGTACTACATCACAAATAAACATATGTTAATAATTTTAATATAAATTAATATTTTTGTCTACTCACAAATAACAGATATGAACGCAATATTCTATGCTTTGTAAAGTCATAAAACTTTATATAATAATTTGTTATTTATAAGCACTTTTCCCTTTCTGGTTCCAATGCCGGTGATCGTGCGATCTAAGGCGTAGTATGTTTGTGGCAGCGCGGTTACTGGCACTGTGGGGTCGAATGCCGCTGAGTTATGAATGTTCTTTCGCCTCTTGTACGTGTTGTGTAGGCAGCGGCCTCTGGGACAGGCCGATCACCCGTCCAGAGGAGTTCCACCGGGTGTGTGCGTCTGAATGTGTGTACCATCACGTTCAGCACTAAAAAAAATTATATGTTATGCCCACAAAGTATATTTATGTTTTGTACGGATATCAGAACAAACAGCGACTTTTGCCTTTTGCAATATTAATTGAATGGCTTGTTTCAACAGAAACGGAAAGTACATCCTTGCTCTTTATGTAGAACGGATTACGTTTCGTCCTGGAAGGGCTAATATGTCAGTGAAACTAAAAACGCTACTTTTACCCCCTACGGAGTTCAAACCTAATGCAATTCGGTTTATAATTATCGTTTCAGTATAAACCTCCAACGAACTGAGCCTGGGTAATATCAATGCCTATTAATTTTATTCGAGAATATGACAGCATATCGCAGCCAATATACCCTTACATTTATCTTTACAGCTACCAACATTTACTGCTTATTATTTACTTCTGACGTCTTACTTTTAACACTGTATATGTAAATTTGATGTGTTGGTTTGAAATGCCTTTGTGTTATGTCTCCCTGAGTATGGGGATTTATCGCCGTAACATGAAAGGGAGTTCACGTGTATAGAAGATTTGGGATTTTTTGTAAACTTGGTGTACATGGATGAGTTGCATCCATCTGTCGAATAGGATACCATTAGTCTAACATAAATTTCGAACATATCACTGCAATAATTGAACTCAAACACTCAAGTACAATGACACCTTCAAATGATACACTATGTCTGTTACATATTACAAAGCATAAACGTCATGAGCCTTATGTGTATTCCGCGAGCATTGACTATGTTCAAGAAATCTGAGTGTCGAAATAAGAGTCTTCCACAACTTTGAATTTTCTTGATCCACTCCGCTGGGTTCTTTGCACACGTATGATATTACAATCTAATATCCTGTTTGCATTACAATTCAATATTTTTTTCCTAGTGTTCTGAAACACATTAAAGCCACTTATCCAAATGGCATAAAATATTTTAGTGAGTTATGTTCAATGTACTTAAACTTCACATACGACTCGAAAACGGCTATTTACTAGCCGAAACATGTGGTTACAATACAGATAAGGCGTACAATATAACTGTTACTGTATATGTCATGGCTCAGTAAAGAGAATTTCAGTTTGTAATCAGCTGCGCATATCTGGAGAGCGACAAATGTCTCCTAGTATATAGGCTACTTACACGGCAAGGGATATTACGTGCGATTGCAAACAGCAACTTGATTCCACTTACCTGAAACATCAAAGAGAGTTCAGTTCAGTAAATGTTCGTATAGAATATGTGCACAGATCAAAATGGATTTTCTCCTCATTGCATATGGCAAGGCACTCGCCTGCTACGACCCTGTCGATTTCAGTGATCAACCGTTTGTTTTCTAGTAATGTCTACAGGAACTGCGGATGCTCATTATTCCCGAATTGAAGCCGCATGCAGTAGCGGACTTCATCTGTCGTTCCTTTATTATAAGCACTCATAAAAAGATAATTTTGTTTCTGTTGCGTTTTCTGAAATAACATTAATCTCGTAACATCTGAGGGTCTCTCAGCAATGGTAATAAACAGCAAAGTCCTTCTTATACAATCAACGGCAAATTTTACAAGTCCAACTCCTTACATTTATGTACAATCAGCAATTATTCCGTCGTGCACCTTACCATATGTTACAGTAGCACCAAAGACCCACCTGCACCTCTTCATTTAGCACATTTCTGATGGGTAAGGCATTTTTTTTGTATTATGCTTCTTTGGTGTACGCTGACCGGTACGTTTTCTGTGGGTATGGTACGTACACTTGTTCAAACGCCGGCCTCATTACCCGCGGATAAATCATTCGAAAACGTGCTCATAAAATGCACGTCATTGACAACATTAAGCACGTAACATTACAAGTTTCTCCTCAACAAAATCACATCACCAAGAAGACGTACAGGAGTCGTGGATGTAAAGGTTCACGGCTCAGTGCAGGCGTGTCACTACAGTGGTCGAACGGTCGAGAGCACCTACTAACTAACTAACTACAATAAAGAAAAATACACCGTCTAAAACAACTAATAATGTTTGTTTTACATGTATGTGTGTGTGCGTGTGTATATATATATATACAAGAAGCTTTTGCTTACAATATGTTTCGGCCCCAATGGGCCTTCGTTAGGTAATAGGTTACGCACATCAAAATACAATATGAATAATTACAGCATTATTTCAGCCGAAACATGTCGTAAGTAAAAGTTAATTATGTATATAATAAACATTCTTATTTGTGACAGTCGCATTCTATATTATTATTATGATTATTACTATTATCATCATCATCGTAACGGCAGGAATCAAGTTAACATTAACTAAGCTAAGAGGCCCTCAGCCAGTCACGAAATTTCCCACATTTTATGGAATCCGAAAGGTTTATTACCCTTTTCACTACAGCCCGCTACTTCTTGCATCGTGAACCACATCAACCCAGTCCACGGTCTACCATCCTATTTAAGTTCCATTTCAATATTATACGTACTCCTAAGTACGCCTAGTCCCCCAACTGGTCTCCTTTCTTCACGCTTCCCCAGTAAACACCAGAGCGCATTTCTCTTCTTCCCCCCCCCCCACACACATGCCAGATAGACCTACCCACACCCATCTCATTCTTCTTAATTTGATCATTTGGTGTGGGGGGGTGGTACAGATCACGCAGCTTCTCGCTACAGCACACAGGACTTTAGATTTAAATTTACATAACTACGAGAGTTCACTCTTCAAATTATGGCGCACAAAGTGTTAAGGCGAAACGTGGAAAATATCACCGAATGCTAGATTAACCTCTCAACAAAAATAACACAAAGAGGTTTCATAAAAATGTACAAAGTTATACAGATAGACAGACAGTCGCCTTCGAGTTCTGCTACCAGATAGATTCTAGCCGGTGGATAACACTGCCCGTCATTTGCAACGACCCTGAAACGCTTCCATCTATCTTCCAGCTCTCAAGACCTCGTTCTCCAAATGGTACAAGCCAGACATTTCGAATAGCCTAGTAACCCATGTTTAAGCAGCTTTCCCACCAAAATCGATACGCATTTCTTGTCTCACACATCCGGGTTTCATGTCCGGTCCACAGGAATCTCCCACATTTTACAGCCTTAAAAGTGAAACGTCATCTGTACAGTTTATGACAGAATTACTTTATTTTAAAAGAGTTTTAATCAGCGGTTGTGGTGAATATGTAGACAGCCTTATTGAAAAATCTGGAATTCGAATTCCTAACAGAACCGCCCCTCGCTTCTATAGGGCGAGTCTCTCGCTAGAGGCCCCAAACTATTGTCTATGTATACAGTCGAACAGCGCGGGTTTCTCGTTCGTAAATACTGGCAAACAGGGCAAACAGGTTCATTTAAAGCATGCCAGACGGCATTTCGAACGGAATTTGGTGAAAGACGTGCACCATCGAAGTGTTGCATCCAGAAATTGGTTAAAAAGTGAGAGACAAGGGGAAGCCGAGCTAACGCCTGTCGACTTCTTTCTTTGGGGCCTATTGAAGGGCAAAGTGTACAAAAATACACCCCGCACAATCGACCAACTCAAAGAGATTCAAGCCGTCAACGTCGACACTTTGGGAAAAGTATTCCAGAATTTGGAGAAACGCATTCTAATGTGCTTGGAAGTGAAAGGAGACCAGTTTCAGCATTCATTATGAGCAGGTCCTGTTTTGCATCGTTCCCGGTATGTGTATATAAATTTTCAAGTTATTATCTCAATAACATAATTTTTATAGACAATAGTTTGGGGCCTCTAGCGAGAGACTCTCCCTGTATAAGACGGTCGCCAAAGGCACACATCATGATAAACCATCATCACACATAACAAGATGACCAATAACGCAGCAGTAACCAGAGTTCCAAAGTATTTTTTCGGCCCCGTTTTGATCTTTCTTTCAGAGCTTCCGACTGGCCTTCACCACTTCATTCCGAACTGAAAGACCGACACATCTCACAACAGCCCACAATTTCTACCTTCCTAGCATTTACTCTCTATCATTCCTTTATTATACCAACAATACCGACGTATCGGACCATACGCAATAATGATGCGATACGTCAAGATATAACTGCTGTATACCGTAAGACATATGACCACGCAGTAGTTGATTATTTATGGCGAAGCTTTTCCTAACGGTGAGGACCTTGGCAAAATTCAGAGCAGCGTGCGTGAGAGGAGCACTCAGATATTTTTAGTGAGCTGGCAAGAGAAATGCCGTAACTCTGGCAACAGCGCCATCACGTGCCGCGAGTAACATAATTTCTGGGCTTCGGTCAGTATTATTATTATTATTATATTGTATTAATATATTCTGATTATTTAACTATCACACTTTAAGAATTACCTTACTCGTTGGCAATGCTACTGCTACTGTTCATACTACTACTACTACTACTACTACTACTACCACCACCACCACCACCACCACCGACACAATAAAAACTCAGTACGACAACTAATACATCGCACACAAGCTGGGTCCATGTACGTACACTAGACAAGCTACTGTTTAGGGCCTAACATTACAAGGGAACTAACAAAAAAGATTAAATGCATTTCTAAATAACAAAAATTCATAATAAAAATAATTACAATTATTCTAAAATTTATAATAATAATAATAATAATAATAATAATTTATTGTTATATTAAAACCAAAAAGTACATGTTTTAGAGTTTAAACAAAACCTAATAAAAATAATTTATAAATTTTTGCA
>Ga0123352_10004057_pt1 | contig 21440 bp, 11 predicted proteins | sample TergutLab28metaG_FD_89700 | JGI IMG/M metagenome (GOLD analysis project Ga0123352, IMG submission 89700) | Labiotermes labralis P1 segment gut microbial communities from Petit-Saut dam, French Guiana - Lab288 P1 | ecosystem: Host-associated > Arthropoda: Insects > Digestive system > Gut ...
ATCTTCAAAATGCTGGGAGTTGGTGGCAGATAGGAAAAAATGGAAGGACATTGTTCGACAGGCCAAAGCCCACAGTGGGCTGTAGCGTCAATGGAAGAAGAAGGAGTCAAGAACTTCATTCATTTTCTCAAACCCGAAGGTTTAATGCGGGTACGCTATAAGTAGACGAATGCAGTCGACACGCTTCCAATTTACTTAAGGTTACGTATTTTAAATTGTACTGCCATCTACGTCTCGTTTTTCTTAGTGGTCTCCTTCATTCGGGATTTACAACTTAAAGCCTGAAACAATCTTCCGCTTCCCCATGCGTGCCACATACACCATCCTTCGCACCCTCCTTTATTTCACCACCCCAGTAAACAAAGCGACTCAAATATGTGAAATCAAAATATTCACACTTCTAATAAATTTGATTGACGAAATATCTATGTACCACGCAGATCAAACGAGAACATAACGAATACCGCGGTTTTTTTAAGTTTTTTAATTATTCCGAATTAGTTTTCAAAGAATGAGTACGAACTTCTGAACTTTATATTATTTCGACACACACTGTGTTCCTAATGCATTTTATCACGTATCCAATTTGCAGTGAATTATAAAGACAAGAATGCTCTTATAGTGATTCAAAATTGACCCTCGGTCTTCTGAAATGTACATTTCTCTTACAGGCAATTACGAGTTTACACATTTAGTATGCAATAAAATGCGACAATATTTTACCAAGATTGTTTATGTCATGGTAGATACGATTATTAGTATGGATACAGACTGGTTTGCATGAACTGAAGTTAGACTAGTTTATATGGGGGTACTGATAAGTCCTTAGTCCGACCAGGAAGGAAACAGGCTAATGTTTCTGTCAGAATGACGTGTATTTCCTTCGGCGTCTTGCCTTGCAGGAAAAGAAACTTGATGACGGCTCTCGTCTCGATTTTGTTGAAATCGCGCGCGTCCCTGACAACCTTCCGAGCTTGTTTCCTTCCTGGTCGAGCTAATGACTTATCAGCACCCCGGTATAAACATGACTTTTAAATAATATTAGTTTATTTCCACAACCCGATCCAGATATTTTGATGCTTACGCAAATTTGCGAAAAGCGACTATTAGCTTCGTCATGTCTGTTTGCCTGTTTGTCTGTCCATCCGCATTTAACAATTCCACTCCCACTGCACGGATTTTTATGAAAATTTATATATGAGTATCTTTTTAAAATCGGTCAAGAAAACTGTAGATTCATTAATATCAACAAAGAAAAACATGTACTTTACTTGAAAACTAAAATACATTTTTAATCATAACTCGCTCAATACTTCTTTGAATTAAAAATGTTTCGGACAAACAATCAAAACACATGTTTTGTGTTCAATTCCTTTTTTTTTTTCGAAAATCATACCGTTTATGAGATAATGTGGAGAAATATTGTAGCGGCGGACAGACCACAGAAGACAATATGGCGCATGAGCATTGCACGCTGTATACCTAAGGCTACACGCACTCAGAATATGTGATATTTATTGCTTTTCCACTACAACAATCGTTGTACGAACGCGCCTCAATGTTACATTGTCCGTACATTGCCTGTCTTGTTATAGTTTGTCAAGAGCTGGAATGTTTGTTTTATGAACCGGAGTTTTGTTACGTACTCTAAGCCTGGATAACTTCCAATTCTGGCATCGAAATCTCCACAGGATACGGAGCGGACTCCAGTCGGAACAAACTGGCAGGTGGTCCTTCTAAACATCTAATTTATTATCCTACCCAACATTATGTATGAGGTACCCAAATTTATAACCTAACGGATTTACGTCTCTCATTTCTGTAAACTTTGCTATTTTTGACTTTCTAATTTCAGACTCTTTGCCAAACATATCTACTGACAAATGTTAACAATAAAGGAAGGCCGTTGGTAAACATAATAAAATAAAGAGAATTAAGATAAATTACGTAAAAACGCCACACAAAAATTTCGATTTTTAAAAACAACGTCCTAGATTTCGGTGTTGCATTTGAAATGGGCCCTGTGTGAACCTAAGCTATATTAAACAGCACTGCAGTTCAATAGCCTTCCATGCAGCAGAACAAAATAGGCGAACATAGTTCTAATAGCTAACGGGATAGCTTAATTTGCATTATTAATACATTTCAAAATTATCATTATATTATGTGCTTGTCAATGATATATCATTGTTATGCTTCTACGCAATGCACAGATTACGAAGTGTAAATTAATAGTACATAGATTTTTTGAAACTCTTACAGCCACCTCAAAATTCGAGGCGCCAGAATTGTCACATGCAGTACGCTTCAAGATGAGGACTCAAAAAAGTACTGGGTGCCCAGTTAAAAAATGTAGTCGCCAAGACAAACTGGTGCTTGGAATTTCTACATGGTGCTCGCTACACACTCGTACCTTGTGTCCATAGTTTACATGGCGTGCATGGTGTGCACAGTCTACACACACACACGTAGTGTGCACACTAGTTTCAATATTTCCAGCAAGTTCCGCGTAATCATGCGAAATGAAATGCATATAATCCTGCTGTATTTACTCATTTCTTCTCTGTTCTCAAAGACATCTGTCACCCCGTTAAACGCGTTTCAGGTATCTATTGACCCCGTTCGGCCAGCTACGATCAAACATAATACAATATTACTTGAACAGAGAATCGCATAACAGTGCTGACACGTGAAGCTTCTGTCATGTCGTAGATATCTGTACTACATTAAGAGCTGCAGTTATTTTCTTTTTTAAACGACACCCCGTCGCTAGAAAACACGAGCACAACGGATCAGGCCTATACGTACATCAGAAGATCCGCTCAATTTCTGCTCCCACTCTTCTATTATGCATATCCCCGATAGCCTTATTACATGCATGCAGTCTATATATTATAATGAAAGTATTATCAGAATAGCACTGTCATATAAAACACACAATATCCCGCCTTTTGTCAAGTTAGGCTTGTCCTGAGCATAGCCAGAACTTGTTTCAGTATAATCCTAGCCAGTTTCAAACGCCATTACAGTCCTCACCTTCTGATTGGTTAAACGAGTTTTTAAAATCTTCGGACGGGTTCTTAAGAAAGTGTAAGGCGATGAGGGAGGAGAGAAAGAAACAAGTAGAGAGATGAGAAAAGAAGAAGAAGTAGTGGAGGGTCGGAGCATGTACACAAGGCCGGTGTCTACCCACAGGTAAGAACTGGTCACGCGGGTACACATCCCCACAAAAGTTTGGTACAGGAGCAGCGGCTAAAGATAAACAGTAAAAGGTCCCAACACAATTTCAATCTGCATCGTCCCTAAAAAAATGCAGAAGAATGAAGCTTAACATTCGTACTGTCCCGATTCTACGGATTTACATTGAAACGAACTACACAGTAGCAGTCTACTGCCAGATATGCATTCCAGTGAATTCAGTGACATTTTATCTCAGGTTTGTAACACTGTAGTATGAACGGATGTTAACGACTCTGTTGCCATAATTAAGGTATGGCTTATGAAATTGGAAAGACCGACTGACAAACCTCAATACTTGATTTTGGTGAAACACATTTTATATTACAAACAATTTAACGTTATTCATTTAAAGATAAGAGAAAGTTAAATTAATTACAATTAAAAGCTTTCATCTTATAAAGCGAGAGATAAGTTCTGTAACATATATATTGATAAATATACACAAATTCCTCATGGGGTTACTAATGGATATTTACTCGACCAGCGGCCTGAACTGGTGTGTTTATTACTTGGAAAAGAAACATAAATGAAATTTAATTTAAGACATATTTTGAAGTTTCAAACGAGTTAATTAAATAAATTAAACCAAAAAACGTATCTTCAATAGAGTGAAAAAAGTCAGGCCAAATAATAAACAAGGAATTCGGAGCATAAATCGAGCCTACTTCTCTAATTCATAGATTTCTACTCCTAAGTATTTATTAGAGTTTCTTTAAGTTGGTTTATTTGTGTAAATATATTTGTAATTTATAACAAATTTTGTAGAGACAGAATAGTTTTGTCGTCATCATGTTTGAAATTGTGGACTTATATAGAGTGTTTACATCCAATATACATGTATTAGAGAAGTGTTTCTCAACCGCCGGGCCGCAGCCCGGTACCGCGCCCTGGCATCAATTATACCGGGCCGCGAGAGGTTCTCCTTGAATTTGACATCTAATTTTCTAAGCAATTTTCATTAATAAAATGTTTTATAGTGGAAATATTCTGAGGAGAAAAATATTCGTGAATGTGTCGAAAAACTCAGACCCAGATGTCGGCCAGAGGAAACTGCAATATGCTACAAGATTTCATTAGTCCAGTGATTGATAACTAATTTAAATGTAATTTTATATTTGTTAACACGCCACACCGTATACATAAGTGTGTTAATACTCTTTATGATTATGCCAGAATTAATTTTAAATACGTTATTTTAATGTATGAACTTAAAAAATGGAAAGATATTTGCGAGTAAATTTTTTGGGACCGGGCCCTCGTTATATAAAAAAGAATTTACGGATCCGCGGTCTCACAAAGGTTGAGAAACACTGGATTAGAGTCCTTCCTCAGCTAGTGAAGCAATCCCCCGAATTGTATGGAACTCATAAGGTCATTGCAATGTCCACAACTGTCCGCAGACTCTCCCAGTCATGAAACAGATCAATCCAGTCAACGCACAACCCCTTGCAATCTAACCTTCGCATGTCTAACCTCAGTGGTTGATATTTTGTCACCATTAAATCTAAAAATAAAGAAATATTTGCATTAAATATTTCAAAAGTATTACTTTCAAGCTATTTTCTGCAATATAAAAATTACCATTTCTTGAAGTGAAAGTTAGTGGCACTAACGCTGTGTCGCCTCATCAACTGTAGGAAACCAGGGCGTAGGGATAAAGTTATTATTCTTGTTTGGGGAAACCTTCGTCACTTCCTTCAAAATTTGAAACGAGACGGCCACTTCGCACAAAATACACAACAGAGCTACCATATTACGTAAACATACGTTCCAGTCAGCCTGGTAAAAAGAAAGCTTATTTCTAGGGGCTAATTTAAGAATTCAAATTTTCGGATGGATGACTGAATAGATAAAAAAAAATAGAAGTCGGGTTAACGTGAGACAAAAGAGCATAAAATCTGACGTTACCCTAGATCATCACACACACACACACACACAAAACCACACATACACACTTTCTTCAGAGCCCTTGCATGCCTGCCTGCTGGCAGCACCGACGATGCTTTATACCACAAGCTGTAAACACAGTCTAGTGCTCCTGAATATGGGCGAAATTATCACCCGAGACATGTTGAGCTGATTGAAATTATTAATAAAATTATTATTGTTGCATCTAGTTGGCTGTTTATATTATAGTTTTATACTTTCTTGGAACTCCAAATTTGGAAGGTTCTTCACGTGTTAAAATAGTTTGCATATTTTTGTTCCTATTGGCTCCCTTCATAATAGAAGTATATGGTGATTACCGAGTAGGGCGTTTCTTGCAAGTCACACTTAAGTACAGTCCAAGCTAGGAGGTTGTAGTAGTCACAGGATGAGTAGTTAATACATAGTGATTTGATGGCAAGTGGCTGCTTGGCAGGGACACAGCATGAATTTATGTAACTTGCAGGAAATCATTTCAGGTTTGTAAACATTCTGTATGCACGATACGTGAACGTGTGAAACAGGATACTAACACTGAATAGGTCCTTTTAAGACGTAAATTATACGAGTTATTTCACGGTAGCTGTGATAATATGATCAATCCAGGGAGCATGGCGAAAATTCCATAATGGGAAACTTCATGATTTGCACTCATCAGACATTACTGATGTGATCAAATCACTGTGGTAAGGAATGAGGGTAATTTTAAAAGAATAAGGAAAGGATAAACCTGCAGGAAAGAGACCGCCTGAAGTCGTAGACGTAGAAGAGTAATATTAAAATGAATCTTAAAGACATATGATTTTATGGCATAGACTGACTCGTCGGGCTCAAAACAGGGACAAGAAACGGGTTATTACAAAAACAGTACAAAGTTTTGGACGCCCATAAAATGCGGGGATTTTCTTTATTGTGTTAGGAAGCAGGCTGTTCGCTTCTCGAGGATTCTGCTCCATTGGGTTAGTTGGTTGGTTGGTTAGCCACAAGCATTTTACATGAAAATACCTTTCTTTATGATTTTATCAAGAAAGAATTTGCGGAAGTGTCCACTTCCAAATCAACTAACAGAACCGAGCGTATAATATTACTCTAGGTTACATCTGCACAGTTATTCCGCAAATTCTCTTAAGCCATAATCTTTCAATTTTAATACAAGCAACCTTCTAAGTGGTTTAAGAATACAATCGAATCCGTTTATAACGACATTATTATATGCCCCCACCTCGTCTACTGCGTCAGTTAATCTGTTGTACCAATTATTCTCAATGTTAGTCAAACATACACTTTGGAGCCAAAATATTATCCACAACATCTCTTAAATTTCCGTACCTTTTTCACTGAACTAACGAGGTGATCACTGAAATTAACGCTTGTTTCATACACTTTAGTTGTGCTTCAATATATCCAGAATTCACGACCGGGAATCCTGCGTGTTGCTACACAAGTAGTCGAAGATGATTGCTTTCTACATTCATTATTTCTCAACTATGCGTGTTTCAAGGACATATATTCACCAGTCATAATTTTTTTCTCCCCACTCTTCTCTACATCTATAAAACGATAATAAAAACAAAGAAATTATTGCTGCCTTAACAGCACCCGAGAGTCGTCTTCATTTTTAGACTCAAAGACGTGACAAAAATTGTAAACTTCTTGCTAAACTAACTAATCTCGAGAAATTATGACCTTGCACTTCTAGTACAAGGCAAGAGGAATGATCTGTTTTATTATTACAACATTGTATTCCAGAACACTAAATCATCAGGCTTGATACTTCTGACACCCAGAAGGCGAAGATAATGTACATATGCCATCTTAGTGCGTAAAGAACTGTGTTCAGAGACGCAAAATTTGTAATTCAGCACTTTTATACCTTCAGTTAAGAGAAGTTAGTCTTCTACCTCAGTACACCGTGTAGCATTAACAATTCGTTCTGACGTTTCGACCGAAGTGCTGCCTTCATATTCCGAGTGTCTAAGTTAAGTTCAAGTGGATGCTGATGCTTCAATACCCACCTGAACTGAACGTATGCCTTACATTTACTGCCCTTATGTACACAAGGAAAACCAGGGCATATTTTTCATGCATGGCGTACCTTGTTTTAAAAAAAAGTCCCGTTCAATTAGAACTGCATTTATGGATTATATGTTTTGTAATAAACTGAGAGATGTAAATGTTTTATTGCGGCTAAAGTATCTGCATTGGTTGCGACTTTGTTATTACACTAAAAATTACGTCATTCGAGCATTCAGTTGGTGTTCGCTGCCAACCCTGTAATGAATCTTTAAAAGCTGTCAGTAGCGTATTGGCCTCATTGACTTTGCTGAGTTGTGGTTTCACACATTACATTAGTCCGTGCCAGAGTGATACCAGGCTACTGCAGTGCACCTATTCCTTAAATAGGCCTATATACCAATTTAAATCATCCTGCTCTCTCTTTTCTAGCCATACATATAATAATACTGCAGTAGCATTACAGTAATTTATCGCCTATCAAATAATTTCTTAATTTTTCATTCTATTTCCCCCTAGAGTTCAATAAGTGTTGTGCCTTATCGAATTTACTTTCATATATGCATCCGATTTTTAGTTATTTACCCATATTTTTTTAATCTATCACATTTGTATAATCTCATACTTTACTACAATCTAAATTCTCGTTTAAAATAATTTACGGAAGTAAAAACCGTTCTCTCCAATTTTTACTTTCTCAACATTTTGAAAATAGATGCCTGACTTCCTCAAACACAAGAAGCACTGCCCACCCTTTAGTCTCCTCCTTATTCCTCCTAACTTCACGGTCCTGCTTTTATGAATCGAACTATTTGTCTTTCAGTAAGACATATATACATATATATATATATATATATCGAGGAGCTAAATGATTTGTATTCCTCACCCAATATTGTGCGGGTGATAAAATCGAGAAGAATGAGATGGGCTGGGCATGTGGCGCGTATAGGTGAGGTGAGGGGGGTGTATAGGGTCTTGGTGGGGAAACCGGAGGGAAAGAGACCAATGGGGAAACCTAGGCGTAGATGGGTGGATAATATTAAGGTTAAATGTCTCTCATGATGGTGTGTTACGATAAACATTATATGGCTAAACTTTTGGACAGTGTCCACCTTCTGTAAACGCCACATTCGGAAGATGGTCAGCTCGAGTCCTAATTAACGGGGTGGGGGAGTTGCGGAAGCGTTTTATTAGAAACAATCATAGATGGCCAATATCCAAAATAATAGGCATGTTTAAAAATACAAGCTTTGAATACAACAGTCGTTACTAATGCGTCTCATTTATATGATCAACACCAAAGCATCACATTTCCATTTAACGCCATTTCAAGATTTACGCAGGAAGTTTAATTGGTAGCAGTGCCAGCTCCCTTTTGGCAAGGAACTCCCAAACCAAACCCCAAAAATGAAACCACCATTTCTTATCAACTTTCTGCTTTCTTTTGCACACAGTTGCAGAAGTAGGATGACAAATCACTTTAATGCAGTCCCTCTCTTTTCTACAGCCTTCCCCCCTTTATAGTAGCACCCTCTTGTCTCTCGCAAAACCGCTCCCCCGCCCCTAGTAAAAACATTATTCAAGTTAGTTCCTCCCTTTATCCTTATAAGGTGAGTGCAATAAGTTTCCTTGAAACTAAGTATGTAATATATTGCGTAGGACGCGGAACGCTTACTGTTTCCGCATGTGTTTGAATTACGTCAATTTATTTATAGCTTAAGTTTGCTACAGGACTTCTTGCTTACCTTCTAAGTCGAGACCAGAGGCAGGGAACAGAATATAGCCTATACTGATTCACCAGTTAAGTTAGGAACTATTTGGGTTAACAAAAGAAACTATCTGAAATTTTATTTTATTTTGCGTGGGGGAGGTCACTCTTCACGTGACATCAACGACCGCTGAACATAATCTAGTTGAAAGCTGTCGCCGTTAAAATTTCCTGTTGTTTATTACTATTAGACAATGCCATTTCAAAAGATTGTCTTTACAGTCTTGCGGCATTACTTTACTTCTTTCTCCTAAAAGGTGGCCTACAGGATTTTTTTTACTGTAAACTAATTACTGACGAAGCAAGTCAGTTGCATGAATATTTGACAGTACGGAATGGACTAGAACGATTGTGGAACGAAGAGGTCGTGATCTCATTTGAAAGCTACGAAATTATCAGCCAGGGTCGTAGGTACCCCAGCTAAGATTCGAAGTGGAACATCCAAAATACAAGTCACAAGTGCTACTGCTTGAGTCAACTTGTATGGCAAGACAACAAAGTACAAGAATAGAAAAAAATAAGAAAATTACAATCAGACGAAATCATGGCACAACGCACAAGTCTTAAATATAACCACTTTGGGATGCTGCATGTCGGTGTACGAAAATACGAAATACAGATAAAACCCCGCAGCAGGATCTGTGCAGTTGAGGGCGTCTACAGCCCGAACACACGTATCATCGGTCTGAAACCTACTCGTGCACAAAGATCAGCGGTTCCCTTGCGTATGTATGTGTCTGTCTCTTTAAGCAGAGGCCTTGTAAAGGGTCGATCACCCGCCGAAGGAAACCTACTGAATGTCTATAAAAAGGATAGGATTACGTAACCACAGAAAACGGGAAGGCCCGAGGCTCCTTGTTCTGTACTAGCCATACAAAAGTATATGAAGTTAAATTAAATGCGTGCATTAGGACAGGCATGACACATAAATAAATGTGTCTAAACCAGCTTACAAGAAGCACCACGCATAGTACGTCTGAACCAGTTCTTAAGTATGAAAGTGGCACAAGATACTGAGATCAAGACAATAAAGAGGCAGCACACATGAAATTTCTGAGGGCGGCAGACCTAAACTGATAAGAGAGAAAGAAATTGAATTCGAGGTGGACGTATCCACACACCAGTGGGGTAAGATTAAAGATTGTCAAAGTAGATAAATGTAAAACGTATCAATAATATCTCTATGTACGAATATTTTCACTGTAAACTCCATTCTATAAACTTGGAAAGACTCACGGACAAAGCGAAGGGATTCTGTTGCACTTCCTGTGGGATATGACGCCGAAATTAGAGGATAATCGGTTTCGGGTGCTATGAGTTCTCTGTTCTTTAGGCGCTTGACGTTGAAGGCACAACATACATTCGAAATGTCGGGCGCCATATGCCAGAAGGATTGATTCCTCCGCCACACCGCAGTGATGACCAAAAATTCGTGCTTATCTGTTTCATACTAGTAATTTGTCGTCTAGACCCAAACGTTGTTTGGGAAGAGTATGTTCACTCTTCACATTTATTTTGTTGCTGCAAGTTTGTATAAAATATCTGTTTAGTTCGGGGATATGAACCAACTCTAACTAAGGAACGTTTATGAAATTCAATAAGCTGCTACTAAGACAATGACATTCACAATAAACAAAGAAGAAGAAGAAGATGCACGAATTAGTCTAAAGACTGCCAAAAATTATTGAATTTTGTACTCAGGCGAGAACAAATACTTCTTTTCCAAATGTTGAGTAGGTATAAGGAAAGAATAAAATAAACGTGACAAACGAATAAGAAAATATAAAGCCGGAACGCAGACACAATCTATAAAGTTGCGTTATTTGAGGCAGATTTATTTCCGTCATATGGAATGTTTTGCTCGACGAGAGAGGAGCAATGTAGCTTCGAGAAGTGAAACAGGCCTGCAATATACGAGAAGAAATTCATAATGCTAAAATTCAATCCGACGTTCAACGAAAGAGAAGACACAAAAACCCCATGACGCGTGAGTATAAAGGAATTGTGAAGAGAAGCTCACCGATGAAAACAGTAATTGGATATTATAAATCTTTCAGTGCCTTCCTTCCAAACATTGCCCGCTCTAGTGCAGAGACAGAAGCCAATCAAGGGAATTGTCTCGATGCAGTCAGAGAAGGCAACTGAACATGGGCTGGAGAAAAAGATAAAGACGACTGACGCCACTGAAAAGTAGCTGCTCTTACTGTTATTTGCGAGGGTTTGAATTCGTTACCGCAAAACTATTTTCTTATAAACTATTTTCCTATTTAATTGAATGAGAATGCAAACAGTAAACAGAGAGGAAATGTGGTTTACTGTATTCGGACATACACGGTTACTGGAACACGTGCAAGGGTACAGAGTGATTAAGAAAAGATTATAACTTGTGTATAGTGATTTAAATGACAAGACAGTTGGTGATATTGACGGAATGTTACAGAATGGACAGAGCTGTATCAGTCCGCAGTAACGAAACGAAACAAATTCTGGCGCCAGCTGCCTGCATAAATTTATCATTATTCGGATCACCCTGTACGTAACATTTTATTTACTATGAGTTCTGTATACATAACGGGGATCTTTCATGTTTGTTATGACCGTCGGCGTGTTTCACCTCAAGATTCGGGGATTGGTTTATTTGGAACTACGCGTGTACCTTGGACGTTACAACAGTTGTAATTTTGCTCCGTCTTAGATCTAATTTAAACACGTTACATCAATGAACAAAGTTCGGGCGCCAGAACGTCATGGTGAGAAATTTTTTTACGTTGACGCGTAATATTCTATGGGTCCTCGGTATGGAACCTGCTGTGTGTCACCCCTCTGGCCCCTAGAATTGTGATGTTGCTTCCAATTTTTTTGAAAAATTAGTGCATTCCAGCTTCACATAAAATTCAAACAGATCGCTACTTATTTTACCAAAAATAAAGCCATACTAGATACAAAAGAAATGGCTGTTATAACAGCAATTTTAAATGTTGCAATATGCTTATTGGGCAAAATATATGTATGTGTGTGTGTGTGTGTGTGTGTGTGTGGGTGGGTGTAATTTTTTAACTGCACGGTAAGTTTGAAATTCATAAGTATTTGCAAAAGCAAACTCAATTGGATAAAAACTTAGCTTCTTTTCTGTTGTCCAAAATCATAATTGCATATTTCGGTAATAAATGACTGAGCGAACATGAAGTTTTCCTGCACGTACTAAGGGGACGTAATGTTTTTCTGTGCTAACACCAATTACATTACTTATTAGAATTTAAATTCCACGTAGTATGAACAATTATACACATAGAACTCAAAGGAAGAATGAAGTTGTCTTTCAAGCAAACGGAATTCGTCCCTTTTCCACTTCCACATCTGTCAGCAACGAATGAATATAAAAGTATATAAGCAACATAAAATGCATAAGACAGCATTTCTGAACTGAAATCAACCTACAAATCTCGTTTTTTCTTCTTAATTTTTTTCACCAGGAATGAATAAAACGAATGCACACAATCCGTAGCTTAAATATGAACATTTACCGTTTTATCTATCTTTGAATGTTCTAATTATTAATAAGATATCTGTCAGATTCTTTAACATATCTTGTCGGTCAACTACGCTTTTCCTTTTAAACAGCAGACAAATCACGTCCTTCGGTCAACAAACTTCGCTATGAATGTTTAAGCAGAGAGTATTCAAGATACATGAACCGTGTTATTTATATTCTACTTACATAAACTACAAGAAAATTAAACATTAATAATAAAAATAATCTCTGTAACTACAGCACATTGACGTCCCTTAAGAAATCCCCAATAAAAATTCATATTGATTCTTTCCTCCTTTTTGATCCCACATTCTCCGGTTTTCACCGAAAAACTTATTTTAAAAGATTTAAATAAAGAGGGTAAAGAAGGTATAAGAAAAACGAAGAAGAGTCTAACATCCTCTGAAGCGGAAAGGGAAAACGAAAAGATACAACAAAAAATAAAATAAAAAAGGAAATATATAAGTTAAGATAGAAGAAAGGAATAAGAGATATCACAGACAATTTGAAGTCTTCCACTTCAGAGCTTATCTGTCTTCTTCCTACTTTCCTACCTACCTCTTCCATTCCCTTTCATACTTTATTTTTTCCCCCTTTCCCAATCTTCTATTTCACAAAAAAAAAAACCGTTCTGATACGTGACATAAAACATACAACACGCACAGCAACCTAACAAGAAAGAAAGACAGAAAGATGCGTGTAAACAAAGACGTAAGTCTCCTGTATACGGAGAAGTCCCTTGGAAGGCTAGAATGTCTGAGAAACGAAAATAATGCCAAGGACAGAAGAAAAATTTCCAATATCAAAGATGTGTGCTTGGGAATCCAGTGACCCATATGATTCGATATGAACCAAAAGTAATATGGTTGGTTTACGAGGAAAGAAAATGTATGGAAAGAGCTGTGTCTGTCCATTCTTATACAGCACCTAACTTACTTCGAAAAAAGACAGCAATAATGAAGGGACAAATTAAGAAGAATCTCAGAACCGCAGATTTGCGAAAAAAGTAATAAAAAGTCTGTCATCTACGGAAGAATTCAGTTTATTTTGAATTTGTAAAGGCACAGAGGCTTGATTTGTAGGTAAACTTTGTAGAAAAGCACTCGCGACTGGGACACATCGCAAAACTTTGGAAAAGTATATTTAGTTGCTCGTTACGGCCTGGAAGACGGAGATTCGATTCGTGTTCTGTGTACATTTCACGTTCTTGGGCCCCGCACCCGGGGGCCCACAACCTGGAATTGAATGAATACTTGCGGCATAAAAAATGACAAATTATTTTCTAGAGCCTGTTATTTTAAATGCGACACATTTCATTGCTTCACCTCCTACAAATATCACTGGCATCGTCCTTCATAGCAGGGCAATCTTTCCTTTATACCTGTTACTGATTACAATTGGACCAAACATAACGGTAGTAATGTGGAAGCCCTCATACAGTGAGAAGTCCCTGGGCTGAGAAGAGAGCCAAGAACAAGTTATACCAATTAATATTTCAGTAACTCCACCAGGGAGGTCTAAAGACTCCTTAATCCTGTGATATTTACTGTTTTACTTTATCATAAAATTGGCCACGCTAATCTATTTATAAATAGTAGGGGCAGAATAAACATACTGGTACTTCCAGAAGCGAACAATTGGTATTGGGCATGTCACGGTTAGATCCTATTCTGAAAGCCAACGAATCGCATATACAAGGATGTTCTTTTCTGTTTTATAATGGCATTCTGATGCAACGACGCGCCATAATAATTCCTGAAAACCGAAATACATGTGGCATACCTTCTGGGTAGTTATCTGATGACTGCTTCAGGTAAGCTGCACCCTTAAATACATTGCCTTTGTGATTCCATAAAACAGACTTTCTGTTCCACCCTTGCACTGTTCTTTCAAAACTACGGTGGGACACAGAGGGTAGACTGAAGATGACATGATGAATTAAACCTAGGATGTAGGATACGCCACGAATAAGGTGTAGTGTTAGGGCAGAGTGGTACACTGCAAGAAAGGAAAAGTTAAAAAAAAAAAACTGCTTGAATAGATCTGAACCGTAATCTGACAGGCGTGCCATTTATAACACGCCAAAAAATTTAAAAAGTTGGTACAGCATGACACCATGATGTATTTACCTCACTTTCATGAAAAATAGTAGGTAACTTTAAAAATATTACTGACTGTACAGATCCAAAAGGCGCGTGTTATGTATTCCGATAAGACTCTCTGTTGCCTAAGTACATAAATAATACGAAAAGGAGAAAATGTTTAGGTAGATTAACGTAAGGTTAGGAACATTTACATAAACCGAACAAAACACGGTTGCTTCCGATGAAGTTCATAATAGCTGCTTTTCTAACTCTCGGTGTTCGTTGTGCTGTATAAACTTTCACATCGAGAATATTAGAAAATGAACGTCTCCTACATTTTCTTTACAATTTCAGGTCCTAATTACGATCAGAAACAATTCACCGCTTACGTGAATAAGTTTCGGTGTTGTACAGGTAGTAGACGTTACGCAAACGACACTTGTTTAGTCTCATGGAACACCAAGTGCATTTGTTTAGTAGCAAACACATCGGAATGTTAGAAAATGAACGTCTCCTACATTTTCTTTACAATTTCAGGTCCTAATTACGATCAGAAACAATTCACCGCTTACGTGAATAAGTTTCGGTGCTGTACAGGTAGTAGACGTTACGCAAACGACACTTGTTTAGTCTCATGGAACACCGAGTGCATTTGTTTAGTAGCAAACACATCGGAATGTCTTCCATAAAACAAACTCTACTGTGAGAATTACATGAAACAAATACGAGAAGGTTACTCTTAAATACATTGTTCTAGCACAATGCACAGTTCATTAACAATATAGGCATTGTGAGTATTTTACTACTGTCCTCTAAACATGCGTGATTACTGGCTTCACCAGCGAAGTAGACGAGAACTGCTTTCTTCTGGGTTATTATGCAGCGTGTGGTGGAAATTCCTTACGACGTTGCGGGACAACTTATCAGTTGTTGATGGGACCGACAGGTTGCCCCGGAACATAGGTAAGGAATTACTACTACTCGCCGCGTCATAACACATAAGAACGACGTTCTCCTCTAAACATTTGAGAAATCCACAATTGACCTGGAATCTCAAGATGTGTCCTGTGTATTCTTAAACCAAGAACTCTTAAAGAAATTGAAAAATGTATTTATACCTTCGACCAATACAGATATGTATCCTGTGAACACAAAACTCTACATTCATCTCATCCCTGTGTAGCGCTGATATTTGTACGTGTAGTTAACAGGCGGTATATGTAGATATTTACAAGCCCACAAACATACGTCGCATGCCAAAATTCTTTTAAAGATCGTTCATCACATGCTAAATATAAAGATGCGTATTCAGACAGTGACTGCATGTTCATACATAAGCTATTGCTTTCGGGTTGGAGGGTTGGGGGGGGGGGCTATTTACAATATTTTCGAACAGCCTCCTTTTATTTCTCCATATAAATTTCAGATTTGCGAGTTTATTTCACTCAGTCTCCATTCTACGTATGATTATTATTGCCTTGAAAAATTTTACATTTAATCCTGTGTTTAAAAAGCATATTTCCATTACATCTAAACCTTTTTGCAGCCAATTCATTAACACATTTTGCTAACAAATACTCGTACAAGGTCACATATCAGAATCCCGCCAGATATAGTATTTATTCTTTGGAGGATTTTCTATAAAGTGACAAAACACCCGAGTCTTCCAGTCTGTCCAGGGTAAACGCCGTGCCATCAACTGGCCACAGCCGATTCCTTCTAAATTCATCTTTCGCGACATTTGATGCTAAAAAACCTAAGCATTTGAGTGTCATCAAACAAAAAAGTCACAAAGCAAGAACAAATGATTTAACATCAGTTTGCTATATTTACTTCAAGCAATGTAACTATGCTACGACGAAGCTCAGATTACTCATGTCACAATAAGCCTTGTCTTATCTAGGTATCCCTAGCAGCAGGTGTGTGTACAAACAGAAACAAACACTGTACCATTGGCACTAATTTGGATTTAAAAGTGTTTCGAGTGAACTGCGTGGGTAGGCTTGTGTACAGACAAATGGCCACGTTGGTTGGCTAATTGGCTTGTAATTCGAGTTTACGGCCGCTCAAGCTGCACAGCCAAAGTTATGACCCCTACGTCACTCTCCCTTCTGCCTTGTCGCTTTTGGTTGCGATTGTGTCTTGTGAGAGAAACAGAACACAACAGTGAGATACTTTAAATCCTCCTGACAATTAATTACCTTTAAGCACGAAGGAATAGAGCATGTCTCATAAACAAATTGTGGAATTCCATTAGATACATGTGCAGCCACTTCATGAAAACGCTTGTGATTCCTGCTGCTAATGCAGTTTGTTAAATTCAGTTGTCTGCTGAACTTGTGAAAATGTAATCTTACGCCAAATTCTCAATTCTTATCACATTGGTATTCCTTTCTAGTGACTTAATGCCGTATTAATAAGAAAGATTTAGCTTCCGCATAAGGAAAACGTGACGTCGAACTCATAATTTTTAAAAATTATGATTCGACTTGTTACAACCTAGCACTTTTCTTTATCGTGACATACAATTTTAACTTTGTTTCCAGCACTTGTCAAAGTTCATAAAAAGTTAAATTAATACGTATAAACAAGAAACAAGGCCAATGTTACATGCCGCCTATGTCTATTAAAATTCTGCTATATTAACAATTTTTCGACGTGTATGTTAGATAATGCGATATATCAGATCAATCTGAGTTCTAAATAATTCGTTCATTAAATCCGCTTGCACTGTAATAAGGCTTAATCTGAAGTAGCATCTATTTCCTTGTCATTAATGCAACTTCTTTCATGTGACTTCAGTTATTCTATATTAGGGAAGAAAAAAATAATAACATATAATGTGGTGGTGGCGGCAGTAGTAGTAGTAGTAGTAGTGGTGGTGGTGGTGGGAGTAGTAGTAGTAGTAATTGTTGTTACATAAGTAGTAGTAATAGTAGTAGTGGTGGTTGGTGGTGGTGGTGGTGGTGGTAGATTTTGTTCAAGTGGTGGTAGTAATAGTCTCCATCTTTAAAAATAACTCTTTGGTGAAATTGGTAATTTTAAATCAGAAAATTATTTCACACTTGGCGGACAGTATAATAATAATAATAATATATAAAAAGACATGATAGGCGCGTGCACAACTACACTTCAACATATGCAAGGAAAACGGGGTAAAACTGGACAAAAACATTGGTATGAACATGTGCCAAAATCAGTAGAAACAAGTCAAGCAGGCAAGATAACCATATTGTGTAATCACCAAGTACAAACTGACAGAATTATCCCCAACAACAAAAGACATTATAATCCGTGCTAATGAAAAGGGAACATGTATGTTAATAGACGTTGCAATCTCAGGAGACTGTAATGTGATTAAAAAGGAAGCCGAGAAGTTTCTAAAATATAAAGACCTTACAATAGAAATACGGCGCATGTGGAATGTAAAAACAAAGGTGATACCAGTAATAATAAGGGCGACTTGGACTATTTCAAAGTCATTCAGAAAATACGTGAGCAACATACAAGGAAAATATGAAGTTAAGGAACTCCAGAAAACAGCCATATTGGACACTGCACACATACTTCGGAAAGTACTAATTTAAAAGTACAATAGCTGCAACACTGAAACTAACGATATAAGCACCATGAGTAGTAACAACAGAATAGCTGCAACACTGTATTCCCTAGGGACATAGTTTGTCTCAGGAATATAAGTATAAATACCCTGCATAAAGGAGATGATGATGATGATAAAAATAATAATAATAATAATAATAATAACAAATTATTAATAAACATGACACTCCTTCTAACTTTGAAATTTGTAATTCTTTTCATAAAACTAGTTACTTCTAGCAGTCTTTACTTTCAACGTCTTATTTAGATGTCACAGTAATTAACTGCTTCACTGAAAAATTATTCATGGTATGACAACATGATGATAGAAATGTCATGCAATTATATCAGGCACATATTGTACGGCTCACGATGTGCATTATGCTAACAACAGCAAGTTCATTTTGCACACTGCAAAAGTTTGTATTTAATGTACGTCTCCATATAAGATAGTGACATCTAGAGATCACATTGATAGTACTTTCTACGTTAAGCTCACGTTCCGCTCTTCAGTGACTACAGTGGTAACCTAGCACAAAGCAAACATTCCAATAACAGCCTGCATTATTATCGCGTATCAAGGTCGAAATATTACAGGCTATTGACTCTGTACACCACAATGTTGGAAGGTCACATGGGCGCGGTACGAGTTTGGCAATTAAAACATCGCTCAACAATTTCGTGTCTTATTTTATACACGATAAATTTTTATACCCTTGAATGAAAAATCAAGTACTAGTTAACTTGGTAGCCTTATCTAAAGGCTGAAACAGCGCGCATGCTGACCCTTGAAGACAGGGCAGATGGGCTGCCCCGAAACGTCGGTAGCTAACTACCAAGCACCACTGAGCAATATCCCAGAAGAGTAAATATCTGTAAATACAAATTAAACAAAATCTTATGCCAATTAAATTTTGTCCTTAAGTCTTACGATTTTGAAAACATTAATTAAAATTTCTTCACGACAGCACACCGCGTCACGTCATGACTTGTAAATTTTTGGGTTGATTCTCGTTGTTTTAAATTTCAGGTTTCTGCTGGACGATTTAATCTGTTTCACGTTAACTGAGATTGTCATCAGTTCGCAATCATGATTCGAATAAACCTACAAACACTAACAGAGCGAATGTTCCACAGTATTTCACGCCGATGTTCAATTTCCTAAATTATTTCTACTTACAGCATCAAAACATGTAACGAGGTTTCGTCCAGATACACGAAGATAAGATGAAAATTTGTAGAACTCTGGAGGGTACAAATGTGGACAGCTTATGTTGCAGAGTAGGTCCCCATTTGGACTAATGGAATATAATATTAGGTCTGACCGGCAAATATATTTTGTATTTGTACAGCTGATGAAGGATGCAAAAAAACACGCACAACTTAAATCACGATTAAAAAATTCTCTGCTTCGAGAGTAGTTAAAAAAAGGTTAGAAAGCGGGCAGTTTAATTTATGCACGCAATACTTTTATTCAAGTACACATCAGTATAGCAAGTCTGCTGGGAGAAGGAAGTACAGAAAAGTTTCCAATGGTTTCCATAGCCCCTGTGTAATGATCATGATAAAGTGATAACGTAAAGAACGAGAAGCTAAAATTAGAAAATAAGTCTGAGAAAAGAAATACCTGTTTATAAAAAGTATGATGTAGAATGCTTAAATGTATCTCAAACTTCTTGAATGTCACGCTAAACACGGAGTCATACAGAGGACGTGATGGGATTACGAATAAAAATTACAGTTTTTTCCACTGGTGTGTAACTACCTAAGTCCCGAGATATTGACGTCTATCTTCTTAGGCGTGATTAGGAGAAGAAAACCTAAGCTAAGTAACATAGCTCAAACTACCACAAATATATTCACTATTTCTATCAACACATAAAGAGTATATTGACATAATACTAGGCACAACATACTTGAAAAAGTATTAGTAGGCATATTTTTGTTCAAATTGTAAGGCGTACACAAAAAGGAACGATACTTTTAACTGTTATATCTTACATGCCTCTCCCATAGACATGTTAACCGAATCATTAAATTCTGATAATTAACTACAGAGTGTTTAATATTTATTCAGTAGATATTTATCTTTCAGAACAAATAAGACCATCACAACTATGTCAATTAAGATGTTTTAATGACTATTACTAGACAACTACATGTTTCGGCCTTTACTGGCCATCTTCAGGTTGTCTTCAAGAGAACTTAAGGTCCTACTATATATATTATGCGCGCACGTGATGGAGAGATTGCTACATCCGGGCTTTGTTGCGTAATATGTAAGAACATCACAAAATCGCCGCAATTCATAGGCCGCAGAGATCAGGTTTAATTTACATTATTATTACTGTGTAAATAGCATTTAAAGGAAAATTACCAGCTGTATGATGTAATGACAAGCAGATGGACAGATGCAGCAGCACATAACTGAACGGTTAACTTAATGTAAAGCCTAACTTTAATTACTTTCAGACCCCTTAAAAACTGCGTCACTCTGCTATCTTCCATGTATCTGAAGACGGTTGTTATGTTAACGTGGAGTGGGGCAGAAGGTCATTATTGATACATACTGATGCTTCTTCGTTACATCAAGGGACAATTGGTGCTTCTTCCCCTTTTTCAACCCTCTTAAAAGTACTTGAAATTACTAGGGACCATTAATGCTTTACAGGAATGGTAAATAGACAAGAGGAATTAAAATTTTCTAAAATGCGTGGAATTGTTTTCCTTAGAATATGTGGCAATAAATCTTATGTTACTGCGTCCTTTATGTTTATTAATAAGTATTATTATAGTCATAAAAGCTATCTGTAAATGAATTTTTCAAAATATCAGTATAGAGAACTCTCTATGCAATTTTGTTAAAAGAAAAACATGACGTCTGAGACTCTCAAAACTTGAAGCTACCGCAATCTATTAGACTAGATGTCTGGCAACACACATAAAGACAATGTATGTGCTGACCTTAATCTCTACAATAACATTAAACACTACTGCAATATATAATGGACCGACAGAAACTTCACTGTATGTAAGAATAAATTTTAATTTCGCTTCGAAAGGGGATGGAAACCAACAGAGATGCAATACACAAGAAGGAAGTCTATTTTGTCAGAATGTCTCCCTATAGTATCCTCGTGAGATATGTCCAGTGACTGATAGGAGGGTGTGTTTGTGACGGGGGGGGGGGGGGGGGGGGGGGGGTTTAATTTCGAGGGGGTGGAAACGGGGAATAGGAAAAAAATGGGGAACCCCAAATTTTCAAATTAAAAAAACA
>Ga0123352_10004058_pt1 | contig 21439 bp, 21 predicted proteins | sample TergutLab28metaG_FD_89700 | JGI IMG/M metagenome (GOLD analysis project Ga0123352, IMG submission 89700) | Labiotermes labralis P1 segment gut microbial communities from Petit-Saut dam, French Guiana - Lab288 P1 | ecosystem: Host-associated > Arthropoda: Insects > Digestive system > Gut ...
CGAGACTTGGGTATATCACAGAGATCCTGAGTCCAAAATGGAGTCCATGCAGTGGAAGCACAAGACTTCCCCCACCCCTAAAAGTTTAGGGTTGAAAAATTTGCTGGCAAAGTCATGGCAACTTTTTTCTGGGATGAGAAAAGACTTCTGCTTTTAGAATTCATGCCACAGAAGACTATCATAACTGGACAGACCTATGCTAACACAATTACTGCTTTGCGAGAGGCCATCAAAGAGAAAAAGCGAGGAAAGCTCTCAGCAGGCGTGCTGTTCCTTCATGACAACGTGCCAGTGCACATGTCTGCAAAATCTCAAGCTGCCATTCGGCAATGTGGGTTCCAACAGCTAAATGACCCACCCTACAGTCCAGACCTAGCTCCCTCGGATTATTTTCTATTCCGAGTTATGAAAAAATTTCTTCAGGGTAAACGATTTTCAAACGATGAAGAACTCAAGGAGGCAGTCACGACCTGGTTTGAAGAGCAGTCAAAAAATTTTTTTTCCAGGGGGATAAAGTCGTTGCAACAAAAGTGGGCGAAGTGTATTGAGTTATTAGGGGACTACATTGAAAAATAAAAAATATTTTTTTTGTGATAAGTTGTTTCTTCCTTACTCAGGTAGCTAAATTATTGAACACCCCTCATATTGCCTTTGCACCCTAACCTTTTGGCAGTGGAGCTGGGCATTTAAGTTTTAGCACACTCTTTATGTAAAATGTGAATATTTTATGAACCAAGAAGATTACAGTGAGAAATATATCGCATTGTGTGGAGGAAGGAACAGCTACCTTGAAACATATCTAAAAAAAAAAAAATCAGTAAGTGTATTTGTTGATTAAATATATGAAATGTGGTCTTCTTTAGGTGGTAATGCAACTTGTGGCCAGTGGCAAAAGGTTAACTGAGGACGGAGTGTGACAGGCATCGCCACTCCCCCCCCAGTTCCTGAGCACTAACATGCTGCTGTTGTCACATTCCGCTGCTGATGTTAGGTCATGAGAATACGAGGTTTGTTCAAACAGTATCTGGATTGGAATTGTAGTGGTTGTTCACTGGGTGGGATGTGTTTGCAACCGGTCTTGACATGTTCGTACATGTCTTCGCAACTCATGACACAAGTTGCAAGTGGCTGTGTTTGCTCAGTTGGCTGTAGTAGGTCAAGGAAGTAACACGTGTTTATGTCAGCGATTTTTACGATGTGTGGAAGTACTGAACAACGCATTTGCATCAAGTTCATGTGAAGACATGTAGTTTCTTAAGAACAGTGTGACAGGTGACGAGTCTTGGGTCTATGGGTACGACCCAGAGACAAACCAGCAATCATCGCAGTGGAAGGGTCCCACATCTCCACGACCAAAGAAGGGGCACCAGGTGCGAAGCAAAACAAAGGTCATGTTACTGGCATTTTTTTATTCTGAGGGTATTGTAAACCACGAATATGCTCCCGACGGGCAAACAATTAACAAGGAATTCTACGTCTAGGTCTTGCGACGTTTGTGTGAATCAGTTTGCCGAAAACGACCAGAAGAATTGTGGGATGGCGACTGGATTCTGCACCATGACAATGCGCCTGCACACACTTCACATCTTGTGCATCAATTTTTGGCCAAACATGGCACCACTCAGCTGCAGCAGCTGCCATACTCACCAGATCTCGCACCATGTGACTTTTTTCTATTCCCAAGGCTTAAGAAAGTTCTGAAAGGACACCGATTTGAGGCAGCGGAGGACATCAAATGACAAAGACACTATTAGACATCGCGAAAGAGGAGTTCGCAAAATGTTTCCAACAGTGGCAGAAACGATGGGCGAAGTGTGTAGCTGCAGAAGGGTACTATGTTGAAGACAATTAGAGTTAAAACCCCGTAAGCCTTATCTACTTCATGTACTGTGGTCAGTCCAGATACTTTTTGAACAAACCTCATATACAGTATACATTTAGCGATCCTTTTTCAGTACAACGGTGCTGTATATTTTCAGGTTAAATGCAACCCTGGGAAATGTATCATTCTTTTTTCACCCTTGTTCAGATATTCCATATGGCATCCACACAGGCAGTGATGATTGCATGTCAGGAAGCTCGGTAAGTGACAGAAAAGATGTAGGCTGCTGCCGTTCTTCATAATTCTCAGTTGCATCCTGATTGTAAGCATTGTTAGTAAGTAACATTCCCTAGTTCGTAAATTAACTGAGAGGTTGATATTTCACACTTACACTTTGGTATACTTGAGGCCTTCACTTTTTTGGGATGTTTTGTGGCATAGGTTGGTAGTTGGTTATTGACATTTAGGACAGCCTATCAGTCCTCTCCCATCCCATCCTCAAGGGTCAGGCATTCCAAGGAGAATTCTTGGACTTGAGGTAGTCTTGGACTGCATAACCTTTGAAGACAAGACATCCTTCATTCCAGTGTTGCATATAGCTCATCTGTTTTGCTGAAGCATCATTTTTGTACATAATCCTTGACCACATCAGTGCATTTATCCTGTCTTTGGCATGCAATTAAAAATTCTGTCACAGTAGAAATTGGGTGCATTCATTGGCAACCATTTATGAACATCAGTTCCCACTTCACTATTATTGTGGAATTGGTGAACTCCCAAGTGTTGTTTCAGCAGGCAAAGCAAATTAATCTGCCATGAGGCGTGACCTTTAAGGATGACAGTGTGACACTACACAGCATACTTCATACATAAGAGTTGTAGTTGTTCACTGGGAACTTGTGGACCATCCACTGTATTGTTTGGGCTGCTGAAGCAACACTTTATATGTTGCTGATTCCACAATAATGAGAAAGTGGAAATGGCTGTTTGTGAGTGGTTGTGGATGCGAGATTCTAAATTGTACAGTGATGAAGTTTTTAAGGTCATGCCAACATGGAACAAATGCATAATTGTGCTCAATGATTATGTTGGAAAATACTGATCCTTCAGTGCAATAGATACAATGTATTTAATTTTGTAATTATTCCTCATTTAATTTTTATGACATAGGGAACTTTAGTAACTGAATGTTCTTTGTAGGAAATTAAATTTTGTAGTCATTTCTTGTGTAGATATTTGCAGTATTATGCATTTTCTATGTCAGGTTGTACATAGAATTTTATGTTCTCTATTTGTAGCTTTGCTTGTTCAACGAAACAACAAATACGTATCAGAATCTTGGAACCGTTGAAGAAGGCAGGTTTTTATTTGAAAATTTAAAGGAGCCACCTATCATACTGTATAAACATGGAAACATGTAAGTTTATTTCAGATACTGTAAGTATATGTGTGGTATAATGAAGTGGCTAGGTTGACTTTTTGTATGACAGGTGGTAGCACCACTTAGGAAGTAGATGTTAGAATGTTTGACTGTATTCGCAAATTGATGTATCTGTTGTGAAATCAGACTTGTAACATTTACAGCAAATTTGTACAATGTTATGACACCCACAGCAGACATTATACTGCTGCAGAAGGTTTGAACATTTTGCAGGACATCTTACTTCAATTTGCTGTAACATTTTCATTAGTAATAGGAAAAATGAGATATTTTGACGGTGTTCAGTCTGGCAATAAGAATACTTTATATCACTTGCTTTCACTGTTACTTCATGTGCCTTTTTGGACATTTGTGTTAGCAAAATATTCATATTTCTCGAAAATATATTTTAATTGCTCACCTACTTAAATCAATCAGTTACATGGTTCCTGGTATTGTGACAGTGGAGGATATTTCAGATTAATTGTCTGTAGCAGCACACTGGGTTCAGCAGTTTAACACATTATGTTAAACTTAAACAGTTTATAACACACTGTTAAAAACAAATAACAGGTTAAAATTTGCAGTACAATGATCTTATGGTAGGAATATATTTCAGCTTCCGTATAGGTGTAGGTAGTGTACGACAGAGAATGCGGGATTGAGCATAGATCCACACAGTAAGGGTTGTGAAATATTTAATTTTGTGATAGTCATTTTAGTGTAATGATGTCACATGGATTGTGTTTTGTTTGTATTAGCAGTGATCAGGTTGAAAGTCAGCTTTTCTTGCTGCCTCTCTTATGACAAATACTGTAGGATATATTCGAGAAGATTAATCTTTCTTGCAGCTCGACAGCAATTTTGTTACAGTGTGTGTACAGTACACAGACTTCATTCACTGTGGTGGATATTGCGGCTGAGAATATTACTCATGTAAGTAACGTAGTTATATATATATATATATATACATATGAATTATTTGTCTAAAAGTAAATAAACCTCAGTCCTGCATGAAACATCAACATGGGCTCATTATTTTTGCTTGTTGTAGTGTACAGGCAGATCTCATTTTACGCAATTTCTTTTTGCACAGTATTGCTTCATCATGAAAATTTAGACCACTTTTCTCATTTATGCTATAAATTTTGTTTTAATGCGGTTTGGCATAGATGATCTGTGGCTGCACTTACCTTCTGCAGGAGGCTATCAGAAAGTGACATCACACCATCAGTCACTTGTATGAATTAATTACGTTGGCAATGTAATCATGCAGCTCATGTAGTTTCCTCTTCAACAGAATTGGCTTTTCTTACTAACACAAATGAGAAATTTAAATCAGCATCACTTATTGCAATCCAAGTGAAAATTCATTGGAAGACAATCAATAATAAAGAGAAATAGATGTAATAAGTTGACTTGAAAACCGTAAACAAATTGTTGATATTTTCTTTAATGTTAAACCCACCCATTGTATGGTATGTATAATTCATAATAATGCTGATAAAATTGAAGAAAGTGTGAAGCTAGGAGCTGAAGTTCTGTCCCCCCCCAAGACTACCACAGCCCTGTTGGAATGAACCATCCTGAACCATACCCAAAACTATGGATATGGTTTTGTGCATTTTTATTGCATTAAAAATAAGTATATTATATAAAAATGTATGTATATTTTATATACAGTACATATATACTCTACAGGTCCATATGTTGTCTAGTGGTATAGACATACACTATATACAATGAAATTGTCAATCCCCTAACCCCAAGGAAGTGCACTGTTTTAATGGTTATTTTGTGTTTGACATTGCTGGAAATCAGCTTGTGCAACATTTTTCAGGAATGTAACCATAGTGTAATATGGGACCTGCCAGTATTTGTTACACCAACAGAGGATTATAACAATTAGTAATGGAACCCCAAGTTTGCTGGAATCTCAAGGATTATCATTTTTTGTTTCACCATTCTGCACAAATGTAGAAACATTAACTTTTTTCTAGTGAGAGTGATTTGAATGACAGTTAAATAGGTTTATTAATGCAAGATTTGAGGTTGTGAAAATGGAGGTCATGAAGATTAAAATCTTCTGTGATACAATGTCGTGGAATTTGGTAAAAGTTACCACTGTTTTGGAGGAGTTTGCTTTTTCATCTTCAGGGTAGTCAGAAAATGGAGGCATCAGGCCTTGCTGAATTGTCAGTAACTGTTGACCATTTTACGTGGTGTAATGTCCCTTAAGACCCAGCAGAATGTATGTGGTAGCTTCAGAAAGTTGCAGGGCAGAAGCAAATATAACAGCATGTTGGAAGGTGGTCTGAAACTTTGTTATGTTTTGGATTCAAACTGGAATTGTTCACTCGGTGTTAGACCAGCAGGTGTAATATGTCACTGAGGAGAGAGCAGTGCCGTGATGTTAAAGTGGATAAATGAAATGTCTCAAGCGTCATGCATAATCCATGCTGCCCCAAAACCACATGACAGTATAGGACAGCATACACCGTAGCTCCCAACCAGTAAGGACTTTATTATCCTATCTAAGAAAGGTCGAAACTCTTACCAGAGCTCTGACGTAGTGTAGATAAATACTTCACTCTGTTTCATTACTTTGGTTTGATTAGGCATAATGAGACATCTGACTAAGATAAGTCAGCTGCATTTATAAAATTTATCTTCAAAATTCGCATGTTTGAGTTGTGGACTTAAGACCATGTGTCTAGCAGATTTTGTGCCTTTCATCAGCAGCTTTACTTATTTCCATGAATACCAGTGATTTAGAATTATCTGTTCAAATCAGCACACATGCTGAGAGAAGGCCTGCCATGAATCGACCACCCAGCTGGGATGCTGGAATAGTAGGTTAGTGATAGTGACTATTGGAAGTCTTTTAACATTGAATATTTAAATAGAAGTGTTTAATTAAAGTGCTTTAAACCTAAAACATGAGTTACTGAGAGTAGGAACAAGCATATCTAATTATGGTGCTTGCCTACCATACTACTGACCTATACATACAAGTGTACCTTCTGCCAACCTCTCAGCCTATCTCCAGACCACACGACCACCTTCTTCATTTCCTGGCCAGAGTCCTGTTTATACCATGAAAATAAGAATTTAATTATACAGATTGGTATAGTAAACTGGACAGATTCTTTAGATAAGTTGCACAGCATCACATCTTATCCCTTCCACTGTTAGGGAACTCAAATTTTGTTGGAACCCAGAATCAAAGGAAAGTTCGCACTAGACACTGCTGAAAGGAGTGGAGTCTGGCCAGTTAGAGGTGGATGAGGAGTGGAAAATGTATATTTGAGATTTTTTGTCAGTTTTACAAACATTTTCCTATATTGTGGCAAGAGTGAACTGAGTGTTCAAGTGAGATTGTATTAAATTCATGTGCTGTAGTGTTTAGTTGTTAATATTTTTGAGTTTTTGTAAATTTAAATTGTCCTTATATGACCTCTCCTGCAGGCCATTCTCTTAGAATGACTTGAAGCATAAAGTGAACACCGTTAAAAATATTCACAGAGTACAACCAACAAGCTGGAACATTTCACAATTTATTTATTTCTGTAAGACGCTCTACGTGTTTCAGACGGTTTTTCCATCCATCATCAGGAGCTCAAAACTGCACATACAGCGTCAGGTATTGGTCAGACCAATACCTGATGCTGTATGTGCAGTTTTGAGCTCCAGAAGATGGATGGAAAAACCGCCTGAAACACATGGAGCGTCTTACAGAAATAAATAAATTTTGAAACGTTGCAGCTTGTTGGTTGTACTCTGTGAATATATTAGCGATGCACAGACCCATGAATGTTAAACCTATAAAAATCTTGCACTGTCCCTTACTGGGGTATCAGTGTTGTATTCCATTGTCACAATTGTAGAGCTGTCAGTGACTTTTCTTCTTTATTGCAGAGACTGAGGCTTGAAAGTAAATGGACATGCCCAGACCCCAAACTAACAACTGTTCAAACAGACAATAAAGACGGTCTGTCTACAGGCTCTGTACTAGTCATTCTGTTTTTCGTGTTCACAACGTTGTATTTTGTTGGGGGGGCAATTGCCTTAAAGTTACTTCGTGGAGCTGAAGGCAAAGAAATGATTCCTAATTATGACTTCTGGGCGGATCTGCCACACTTAGTGAGTGTAAGTGTCTGTTGTCTTTGTTCTTATTGACACATATGTCATTGCTTCATAGTTTCTAGCAAACTGCATAGATCTGATACTTCTCTCATGGTTATAAACTAATTTGATTTTATACAATTTTAAATGTATGCAAGAACCCCTTTACTTAATTAGTGTAAAAACAAAATGCCTAATGTTGAATTATGCAGAATTTTTTAACTCTTTCATTCTTTCAGTATGGAAATCTAGAGATTTTTTATCCTAGCTGTCTTGGATACATGACAGTGCAACAAAAGTACTTTTTGTTGATAAAGTTATGGTGTAATTTTCAAGCCCTGCTGTTTTGTAACAGGTAGTGGGGGTCAACATATACTTGTCAGACCATCAGCATGTAACTGCAACAGTTACCTTCCTTGTGCCATCAGAAACCCACATACGAAAATAAATATGGATGAAAACCATTATATTTTTCTCGTACATGTTTAGGTCTCTTAGAGCTGTCATCAGGGAAAATGCATAGTACTAAGGAGAGATTACTAAAATTCACATATGAATGTACCCTCCAGGTCAGCTGACCTGTTACAGACAACTTAGTATAGATAATCAGTAGTCAAATATGGCTTCAACAGTGGGAAATTTTCCCAATATTATTAGTATCACAGTGCATATAAATGTCAGTGTCTGTAATCTAAGTATGTAGTTGTACTTTTTTGTATATTGTGGCATTTTGAATTGCCATTTATTGATTTTCAGTTCATTCATTCATTCATTCATTCATTCATTCATTCCAAGGTTTAAGCTTTTTTCTTTTTGGTTATTCAAAAAAGTTGTTTCAGCTTGACTTAAGCTGCATGAACTGTTTCTCTGTGCAGGATGGATTCACCTTTGTAATAACTGGATGCCAAACTACCCCCAGCTATGATCGGATTTGAAACTCAGGACATCGTCCATATGTAGCTGTACGAATTCATGTCTTTTGAACCTAAAGGTTATATAATTTTATGTTCTTTGCGTTACCTTTTTGTCCATTGTATAGACCATATTTTGGTTCAATGGCCTTTGTGCATTTTGTCTTTGTGTGTGTGTGTGACTTTAAAAAAGAATATTGCTGGTAGATATATTTACTGACAGTAATTGGCTAATTTATTGTACTGTTAATAACATACAAAATTTTTCTTATAGCAGAAGTCATATGATTAAATAGTGATCATTTTTAGGGGGGAGGGGGGGGTGAAGAAAAATCTGAAACTCTGCAGATGTCATTGTCCCATCAGATATAAACACTGCATTACCATAGCCAGGGTAGCAAGAAGTGGTGAATGAAGAAAATGAATAGAGCATGTAGAGGATGTGCTTTGGTAATATAAAATTTTGAGAAGGGAATTTTAAAAGAAGTATTTTCTTAACTTCATACCCTCTTTCCCAGAAAACTTGAAGTCACAATTTTGCTTCTAACTCAACAGTGCCTTATATTCTTGATTATTAAGACTGTCAGATTTCTGTCTGGTTGACTGTACTCAATATAAATACAAAAATGTAGCAAAAATAATAGTACCTGTCTTTCCTATTGTAACCGTCATGAGATTAGGTATATTTTATTTTGATACTATTACTTATTGTATATTGACCTTGTAATATTGAGGTTTAAAAAGACAACTATTGTACAAAGTAATTTTGTGAGTTTCCCAGTGACCATGGATTGTAGATTGTACAGAATTACATATTAAATTTTCAATATGTGTAAATTTTAATGTTATATCTCATTATTAGAATATAGACCTCACCTCTCTTCTTTTCTCAGGAATGGCCAAATTTTTTCATGAATGTTGGCTATATTATGCATTATGATATTTGTCCACACATACTTAGCCTTCCTGTGTATCACTCGTGATTTTGTGAATCCTGTGTGTAGTCCTTGAGAGGAGCTAGTCAAGAAATTTCCTTTTGTGTACTGAACCTGAAGGTACAGTAGCATATTCATACTAGACCCTGTTCCAAGTCAGTACAGTATGGTCCCTTCTCTTCTTCATTAAGATCCAATTGTATATTATCCTCTGACCTGTGACTTCCTTGCCGCTTTGCCTTCAAACTATTGTACTTCAGTCTTCACAGCTAGTGTTTTTAAAATAAAGTTTATTACTGCTACGTATTAGAAGAACGAGAAAGTCACAATTTTAAGATTTTAAATAATCCCTGACCATGCGTTACGCTGTTTAGATATGTTATCAAAACCAACAAATGCTTATCAATGTTCAAGAGTATCTTCTATTATATTATAAAGATAGTATGCCCGTTTATAATATAAGATACTCTTAAAAACACGTATATGTATTTCTTGGTTTTGGTACTGTATCTAATCAGCTTAATGCATGGTCATCGATTATTTAGAATGGATTAATGTCCAACAAGCAAAAGTTACACACACCTTTTAAGAACACATAGGAGAAATGCCGTTTGGTTTAACAATGTGCCAGTTAAACCACCTAACACCCATATGTATTAAGATCACCGACTGTCGTCACAACCAACAATGTTATGACACCAAGAAGGCACCCACAATTCTCAGAAAGGAAACATACAGTGTTTATTAATACAATATAAGTTACTCATAAATGTTTCTGTATGTTTGTAGGGTTTGGTACCATATCAAATGCAAACGAGAATTCTTGGACAGTTTTGTGTTTATGTTACCTGAGGCCATTTATATTTTTATTTGTTACACGTGGAGGTATATTTATTTTATTGTCAACTTTGTATCATGCACTTTCAGCTAGTACAAGCCTATTAGCCAACGTAACTGATGTATTATAATCACTGCTGTGTGAGCCAGGCTGTGGGCATGCAATAATTTTTATTAGTCATAGACATAAATGTTCTTAATGCACAGGATTTAGTTCATTGGACAAAGCACATATATTTGCAATACTTTTGCTAAGTATGCCTCAAAGAAGAGATATGAGTGAAAGTTTTGAAAATTTCCTACGTCAATAATGCCACATAAAAAGCCCAGTGTACAAGATAGAGTAAAAGTTCTGAATGACAATTTCAGTGCTGTACAGACAGAATGTTTGAAAATGTCATATTTTAACTATGGTATTAACAGGCAAATGGAAGCAAACCCTAAAAAATACTTGCAGCTCTTGGCCGTTCAGCTTTAAGTTTTGAAGAAACCATGAAAACTAGACTGTGAAAGTAGATGTTGTACAACAGTACTCTGTGTTAACGGTTATGTGGTCACTAGTGTTGAATATTCTGATGCACACAACACATATGTATAGAAGTGAGGTCAACATCAACATTCTCCATGGTGGTACACCACTTGAGCCATTTCAGAATTCTGTTAAAGATGTGTGACTGCACAATCAATCTAAATGCACAAATTAGAGAAGCAATATTTGACTCTTGAGCATAAATGTAGATGGTTGTAAAGTTCATTTGGCCAGAGGAGGTAACCAAATTGACATCCCAACTGCAAAGTCAGTTTGAAGTAAATGCTGCTTTTAGACAGACTTAGGTATAGCAGGTTCATACCCAATTGGGGTCATGGTTGCTAGGTCACACTTTGGGTTTTCTGACTGGCACTGATGACCTCTAGAGTGAATGACAAGCTGTATATACCAAGTAGAAGGCAACCAAATTGTATAAGTGACACCAGGCTACAGTTCTAAAATGGTTGTACATTTCAGTAACCTTTTCTTGGTTTCTCCTGGGACATAATGTTGTGTCAGTGGGCAAGTAACATTTTTGAGTAGCCTGCTGCTTCCATCTTCAGTGTCCAAGCATTCCAAGAAGAAAAGCCACCCTGGAGAAAATGGATGCATAAGTAAGCCTGATTAGTGTAGTGAAACAGTGGGAGTGGTAATGTAATTGGGTGGGTGGTGTCTTAGAAGAGGCAGGAAAGTTGATGTGAGCTGACAGTACAGAAAGAAAGTATTATGCAACCTTATAATTACAGCCTCTTCCAGGGCCATGTTAATTCTTGATCTCCCATTTCCTTGTCATCTCACTTAAATTCTCATGGCTCCACCACATTCTGGGCTAACTTCCCATCTCCACCTATGCATTACATTCTGATCTCTATCACTTCCTTCCTTTCAATTCAGTCTGCTCCCTTGAAACTTCCTGCCCATTCTACCCACTGTCCCTTCCAATGTGTAAGACCATCATTCCAGCTGGTACACTACCATACCTTGCAGTACAGCTACTCTTCTGTGGGCTGCTTAGACCCCAAACATGGAGGCAGCAAGTTTCTCTGAAATGTCAATGACTTTCCTGATCAGTGCAGTGTCATTTACCAGATGACTTGGATCTTCTTGAACACCACCATAAGAACCTCAAATATCACAATGATTTCATTCAAGATACTTAACAATGTTTATTAACATATTTTGTGATACAGAAATATAGCAATATGTACTTTGTCATACAAAAGTTATTTAGAAATTCTTAATTGAATAAAAATGTGTTTGTAACTACACTAAAATGGGTATAAATAGGACAGCACAGTACATAAAGAATACTTTGTATTGTATCATTGTAGAAAATGCCAGGAGTTTGGCTCAATGTCAAGTATTATTGTTATGCAGTTCATTTGTCAGTTGCAAAATCTGCAGAATATACCATTATACAGTAGTTTCATGAATACTGTGTAACTGACAATCCCTCAATTATAAAGTATTCTTGGACACATTTAATGTATTGGACTTAACATTACAGTGCCATAACACATTTTGTTGCTTGCTCATGGCACGTGCACCTTATATTATGTTAATAATGTGTGAATTTTACAAATTGGCCAACAGTCTCTTGTTACAGTATTTAGCAAGTGTAACATTAAAAATATGAATACAGACACTATATAAAAGCAGTTTTAGGTTTAAAAATGCAGACATATCTTGGCTTGTCACCCTTGGAGATTTGGATTAATGAAAAGATGACTTGGCCACTCAACATTTATTTTCATTGGAACTTCCACTAGTGAGCATACATAATGTGTATGAAAGTCATTTCATTTTGCAAGAATAGACTAGTGGAGGTGTAATAATATCATAAATTTGCGTGACAATGTACAATTTATGTTGAAGTTTAATTTCCCAGACTAATGCCAGCAATTAGAATGTAATTATTCCAGGAATAGTAGTGTCATGAGTGAATTCATCAGCAGTCCTGACAGCGACCCACACATTCTTGCCAGTTGCTGTAGTGACATTTAAAATATTGACACCTTTGGATGCAAGTTCTGTAATTATAGCTGTTAAATTTGTTGTGCAATTCTGACATTGGAATAGATGAATACTATTAGTCAGCAGCACACCAGCTGGTCCAAAGCTTGCATCATCAATCGTTAACAAGTATGGCAGTTCATCTGCTCGCACAGTTCCTGTAACATTGAAGTGTGTGTTTCATATTAATTGTGACTGAATATATGTAAATATGAGAGGGAAAGAAGCAATATGTCTCATCAGGTTTTTGGGTCTGGATAAGAACCTGACAGTTTGCTTCACAAAACTTTGCCATAGGTTAAATTGTCATAATTTATTGTAGATTAAGAGCTGTTGAACAATATGATGATTGTAATCGTACTGCATAGTAAACGTCAAGACTGGTGGAATAATAATCACTGAATAATGAAATCATACTGCACAGTACATGTCAAGATTGGTGGAATAATAACCACTGAATAATGAAATCTTACTGCACAGTACATATCAAGATTGGTGGAATAATAACCACTGAATAATGAAATCTTACTGCACAGTACATGTCAAGATTGGTGGAATAATAACCACTGAATAATGATATCATACTGCACAGTACATGTCAAGATTGGTGGAATAATAACCACTGAATAATGATATCATACTGCACAGTACATGTCAAGATTGGTGGAATAATAACCACTGAATAATGAAATGAATGTAATCGTGTTGCACAGTATAGGGCATGGTTGGAATAATAGACATTGAAGAATGTAATGGATATTATCACACTTTGTAGAAGACATGATTAGTGGTATAACAGCTGTTGAGTATTGTTTAGCATACCTTGCAATGAATGTGAAACACTCTTGCCCTGGGACACTTTCACAGTGACTGTGGGCACATCACTGTGGCCTTCATAGGACTCTGACACTTCTATTCCAGTATCCTTAGCAAGAGTTGGGGCATTAATAAGATTAAGTCCATTTTTAGTGTGTCCTGTCAGCATCCCAACGAGGACTGCAGTACCCAAGAACTTTCTGTTTTCCATACCAGAACCTAATAAACATACCAACATGAAAGTTTCAGGTGAATACTGAATGCACTGACAGCCTGCTGTGAATACCTCTTATAACAAAACTATACAGTGACAGTCCAGACTTAATTATGATCACTCAATTAAGGTTTACTGAATATTATGCCTTACTTCAGAGGTAGAGTAAGCATGGAAACAGCAGAGTGCTTGAAAATACCAATACAGAAGATGTAACAGAAAAAACAGAGATCAATATACCATGGAACTTGATGTACCACGGGTAAATTTTGGATCCAACGTTTTGCCATCTACAGAGAATCTTACAACATGTATTTTAGATATACCAGAAGTAGTTCTACACTGTGGGTTCTGTAGATGGCAGCACATTGGGTTGTACATTCTGTATGTTTATTGTAGTCTCAGAAAGCACAAGCTGGATAACTGATATTAAGTAAATTCAGCAGCTCACACATATCTATTATGCATCCTAATGTGTTATAAAATGTGCAGGTAAAGTTGTCCTTGTTCATACTAGTAATGCATATAAGGGGAGAAGAGTTAGAGTGCCACTTGTTCTTAACCTCGGCACTAGATTGAGGTGAGTGGTCACTTCACACCATGGCAGCTTTTCCACCAGGAAGTTTGTATAAGAAGCTGTTTGGGCCCCAGAACCAGTCTGGATGTGTGTGAACAGCAAAATCCCTTACCTCTGCTGGGATTCAAACCCCAGATTCACTAGTTCATAGTCTAGTCACTACAGCCACTATACTATCCTCAACTCAATCTAATGTGTATACATACCAAAGATCATGGTTGAATGGTTAGTATTCATTCTGTATGCCTTAGAGATTTTAGGCTCAAATTCATTCCAAGATTCTGTCCTGAATGGTTCTTTCTTTCTTTCTTTCTTTCTTTCTTTCTTCTTCTTTTTTTTATATATATATATTATATATATATATATATATCAGGCTTTCAACGAGTTTCCTGGGATAGCATCCTAAAACAAGTTTGAGTTGCTCCTTCTATGTACTTTCCAATTCATTATTTTGAAATCACACAAGGCTACACTATGTAATTTGGCAGGTGGATAACATGACTGAGTATACCAGCAATCATCAGTGTGCTTACCTTTAGTTGTGATGCATATGTTTGTCCCAGGCACTATATCTTGGATCATTTTAGCAGCCAATTTGCCCAGCTCCTTCCCCAGTGTTATCCAAGGTGTGTTTGTTGGAATCATGGCAGCAGCCAGCACAGGGGCATTGACCACTCCTGTGACTGCATAGCGAGCTCTCGCAGCAGCAGGGCAGTTGGCTGTTAGTGCCACAAACTGTTCAGCAATCTCCACTGCTACTCTTAGCTGAGCTTCGTTTGTGCTAGCACCCAGGTGAGGTGTTACAATAACAGCAGGGTGCTTGATAAGTTCCAAAGTAAAAGCAGATTTTGGTGGTTCCTCACAGAACACATCCAGTGCAGCCCCAGCACACTGGCCACTCTGGAACATAGTTTGGTAACTAAATGTGGAACACCACTTTTAACCTTTTGCCACATAACCAAACACGAAGAGTAAAGCTTTTCTTTCTTTGCACAGAATGCATAACATGACCACACAATGGAAAAGTCATGTCCATCTGGTCACTACATTCATCTTCAGTGGTTCTGTTGATAGTGGGGAAGGGTCTGTGTTAAACAGATATGTATGATGGTCCTTTGTTTTACACTACATCAAGCTCAGGCTTAAATTAGCACAAGTAACAAACTTTATCATATTACAAATCATTAAGAGACAAAATATACTATTCATAAAGTCTAATATTTCTTTAATTCCCATCCTTTTAACAGAACTCAATGATTCATTACCAAGTTCACAGGAGTCTGTCTACTGGTCCCTTTACAGACTCAGATTAATCCATTCTACACCTTAAGAAACTACTACTTTTAGTAAAAGGACTAATAATGTTTGTGTCCACTCAGTATGATACTTTTACTGTTTGTACTCTTTTCAGTAGCATAATGTAGGACTCCATAACATATTGTGTTTACACTACTAATTATCTCCTCAATATATTACTATATTTGTGTCTGCTATAGAGCTACAGAATGAATAAATTTATGCAAGTGTTAAAAAACCTACTATATAGAGACAATAAGGTTAAATAGGTTATGTTGGTTTGGCCGCGTACAGAGAATGGAAGAAAATAGAATTCCCAAAAGGGTATTATATATGAATTTGGGAACAACAAGATTGAGAGGTAGACCACGAAATAGATGGCACGATGAGGTGAGAGAGGATGGAAGAATAGTTGGTGGAGAAGGGTGACAAGAAAAAGTACATAACAGAGAGGAATGGAAGAAGCTCCTGAGAATGGCAAGGAATCATCGCATTCTGCACATTCCAATAGAATGAATGAATGAATGACTGAATATTGAGCTCCAGGTCAACAAAGGATGCCAAATTGCAAAACATTGGCATATTCATTTCTGTTTGTATCATGATAAAAAACAATGTGTAGCAAATGCATATGTATCTGCATTCTTATCCATACTTAATTGACTTACTGCATTTACCAAAATATAATGTACAAATTTCATCTTCACAGATTATAAAACATTTATTGGCAGCATGATTGTAAATGATAAATTTGTAATTCACATAGCCGGTCTTCTGGGTTGTCACTGTATAGTCTGATATATGCTCGGAGGACCATATCACAACCAACTTTGGGAACCTGACAGCAGTATGTTTTTCTTAAACAGTGGTAAACATGTATCGGACTACACAGTGACAACTCACAAATCTTCAGTATAGATAAATCTTCACCTTGAACATCATGAATCTCAGGATAAATGTCATGGCCTGTTTCTAGGCACTGTTGTGTTATTCGGAAGGACTTGATGAACAAAAATGGATACCTAAGTCACAACAGGCTCAGAATTGAATCTAGGTCCTCTGGAAAACACTGATACTTAATATTTGATGCAGCATATTCTATTGTGTGTCTATTCATCCTTGTCAAACAAATAAATTATTTTTATGTCATTCTCTTCTTATGTCTTTTATTATACCTTAATTGCATCTAGCAGAGCTCCTTCATCTATGATGCCTCCTCTGGCAACATTAATTATCCTCACACCACGCTTACATTTATTCAGTGCCATCTCATTTATTAAATCTGAAACAAGAACATCAACAAATTTAGTAGGAAGTACAAGTAACAGAAATGTTTCACAGAAGAAAGGAAGAAACACCACTAGAAGTCACAATTTCAGTAATCATGTAGCATGTTGAACCTATTTATATTGAAATTATGACACTTTATAGTAATTTCCGAAATAAAAAACCCATGATAACATGTTGCACAACTCTCTCACTCTGTGGTACACAGTTCTCCTTTAGCAGCAGATAACCATTCATGTGATAAATTCCTTTCCTTCAGTGAAACTTCAATGAAATCTTTGTTCTCAAGAACCCATGACTGTAATCCTGTCCTGAACCAATTTAATCCACTTCATACCCTCAAAATTTATTTATCAAGGTCCATTTTAATACAAGAGAATTATTTTATCTGACAATCCTGCCACTACTCTGCTCTACAGAGGAGCATTCGGCTGAGTGGGTTGCCTTAAACCAATAAACAAGCTAACAGAATGCAGCAAACAATAGTTGACAGATAAAATAATGACCCTGTGTTATCCTACATCTATACATAGGTCTCTTCCTTTCAGTTTTTAACTACATTGTTAAAGGCATTTCTCAATTCTTATCCATCAGCTAAATATCCCACCCATCTTCTACTGTATTTAACCCTTTAAACGCCTAATTAAATCCCATCTGCCATATGCAGGCATTATTAGGAGCTCACCATATTCTCCACGTTAGCAGGGTAAGGGTTAAACATTTCCTGTAACAGTTCATGAACTGTAACTGTGTCCAAATGTTCTAGTGCTATCATTAAAACAGTTTTCAAATGGTTACAGTCACACCCCATTTCAAATTATAATTACAATTAATAATTAAAAAAATAAATAGAAATGCAACCCACATCCCATACAATGTCTACCTTAGGATTTTGTGCTAAAAACGCCCTGATTGTCTGTTTTCACATACCCCTAACAAGGCCAAGTTTCATAATGACATAAAACAGGAGGTAAAATTAAAGTTTTGTGCACTTTAATCATTCACTTGTTAGACAATAAAGTGGAAGATAAAAACTTCCCATTAGAAGCATTCTAAAAATTTGATCTGCACTTAAACTTACAATATACAATTTAACTTACTACCATCATTCCCCATAGCACACTATTTTTCATAGTACACCATGCTGATGTTTCATTTAGTTATTACACTCACTTCTGGTCTGTGCTATGAGTGGAGTGTGAACAGTAATGTAGTCTGCAAGGGGCCATATTTCCTCTAGTTCCATCTTTTCCACATTGAACTGCTTAGCAGACTCAACAGATACCACTGGATCAAAACCAATTGTCTAGAAAGGAAATGATACATTATATTATATGAGTAAGCTGAAAAGTTGTCATCTGGGCAGGATCATGTACTAATGGACTTAAGTGTGTGTATCTGTTGATGTGGCCATGCAGGCACTTCTGGATCATGACCAAGAAGGGCATGCAAGTAGTTCTAAAACACGGACACTTCCTCCTTATTTTAGCAACAAGTGACTTCGATTATATCCCAGCATTTCCATGTTGGCCAGTAAATGACAAGAAATAAACTGCTTACAGTATATGCATCTGGTACAGTAAATGAGTGCTTCCTAGTACTGTACAATGGAATGCACTTGCTTATTTTTACAACACAGTGCACCTTCTATCATACATGAATAAATTCACAAACCAAATCTTAATCTTCCATTTTTTAACAAAATTACTTCAAAATTTTGTAACTGGTTTCCTCTGCGTTATCATTAATATTTACTTCTGTGCAACATCATGAGGAACCTTACCAATTTTTTTGTTTCTCAGTTTCCTACAGTTGTCCTAGTTTATTCTCTTGTCTTCATGCATCTAGATATGATATTTTAATTGATCTGTTACAGTATTATTATTATTATCTCATCTGCACCTACATTTATCAGGTGATTTCTTCCCCTCAGTTACCAACTAAAACTTGTATGCAATTATCATCTTGTCCCACTGCATGCTACATGTCCTGCTCATATAATTTCCTAGATTTGATTTCCATAATAATATTTGGTGCAAAGTACAAATTATGTTGCCCTGAAATACTCGGTTCTTTCCAATCTGCTGTTGGTTCCTTCAACTTAGTTTCACATATTTTAACAGTTTGTTCTCAAAATAAGGCTGGTTTGAAGTTTTCATTCATAGAGCAATCATGGTAACAGAGATGAAGTGAACTATGTTACTCTTTCTGATAGTGGTGTAGGTATCTGCTGCCACAGTGCCTGAAGAAATCATTCTTCTTTATTTCTGTCTAGTTTCTGGATTATAAATATAGGACATGGAAAGTCACTTACTGTCATGCCATAAGCCTGCATTCTTGTAGCAACTTCACGTCCGACCCTACCAAGGCCTAACACAGCTAGTGTTTTTCCTGATAGTTCTGATCCCGTGTACATCTTTCTATCCCAGCGACCTTCCTTGAGTGACTGGCAGGCTTGGGTCAGATTCCTGCATAATAAAAGGACGATTTGTTTACAGTCATCATGTTTCTTTGAAAGTCTTTATTGAGACCAGTGGTCCTAAAATTACAAATTGTAGGAGATTTTAGGTGAATAAGCATTCTAAATAAAGGTGGTTGCATTGTTCAAGTGCTGCTACCACAATTCATTCTTCCAATTTTAATCAACTCACAATCTGCAGCAAATTGAGCTTATATTTAAGGACAACACTAGTGGCATGCTACATCTGAAGCATATCCTTTTATGGTGCTGAAACTTGGGCACTTCAGAAAGTATATCAGAAATACCTTGAAGATTTGAAATTAGGTGCTGGAGAAGGATGAAGATCAGCTGGACAGATCATGTGACAAGGGAAGAAGTGTTCCATACAGCCAGGGGGAATAGGATATCTTTACATAGAATAAAACGAAGGCTAAGTGGATTGGTTACACCTTGCATAAGAACTACCTTCTACAACACATTATTGATAGAAAGACAGAAGGTATGGGAAGATGAGGAAGAAGACATGAGTAGCTACTAGATGACCTTAAGGAAATGTGAAGATCATTCTGTCTGGAGAACCTGCTTTGGAAGAGGCAATGGTAAAGCAGACTATGTGATGATGACTTTATTTAGTAGAAAATAATGTGATCTGAATTACTACCATTATACTATTGTTTAATTTTTCTTTTATACTGTATTCCTTGCTAATCATAGCAGCTTCATGATCTAGGATTGGCACACACTTTTGTCGCAAGTCCTAATCCCACTTGAGACAAATATATTCACTTTAATGTATGTTTCTGGACATAAATTACTTCAGTAAGAGAGTCAATAAATGTAATTCTGTACACTAAATTAGAAATAACAGAGGGTTGTACATCAACAGTGAAGTTGAGATGCATATTATCGAGGAACTGTCTTTTGCAGAAAGAAGGAAAATATGTGCTGTTTGTCACAGTTTCATCACCCATGGTTACATTTATTTTAATTAGTCACTTTTCTCTTTGCCACCGTATTCAAACACCTGTGCAGCACACCAGGGACTAGATGGAGGAGGAAGGGGGGGGGGCGAGTTGTATGGCTGTCCTAAGCATCAGAGTCCAAAGGACAGTAAACTGAATATTTTAAATGGAAAATGTGATTTGTTTGTGCTCAAGTTTAAATTATTGAGATAGAGTAAAAGGAAATTAAATATATAATTGTTCATAACTTATATTAGGGGCAGCCATTGTAATTAGTGCCTGACCATTGTAAATATTTGCCTTGGGGGCCCAGTAACTATTCATGCCACTGCAACACACGCAGCCACCTACCCTATGAGCTATTTCATTTACAGTTATGCAGACATTTAATGTAACCACTCTGTGTCACATTTTGTCAAGGTCTGTAGCGTGTAAAAAGCTTTCCTTTCTCAGCCCCCCCACCATATGCTTTCATGATGTGTTGCTCAGAACCAGTGAATCTTTACCTCCTAATTTGCCTAGCATTCTAAATACTTAAATTTATTCCCAAAAGGCCATTTTCTGTGTACACCATACAAATTATAGCAAAGCATTAAAGAGAGTAGAACTCATTTTGATACTGACCTTGCCAAAGCTGCTATGAGAGCACATGTCAGCTCACATGCACTGACTGAATTCCCTCCAGGTGTACTGCAAAAAGCAAAGGTAGATTATTAATTTCATTCCTACACTACACACAGTTATGTGAATAATTTGGAAGACCTTTCAAGACCAACGAATACAAAACAAGATGTTATGGTTACCCACTTGAGAACTATCACGCCTTTTCTTGTGGCTGCTGCAATGTCAATGTTGTCAACACCCGTGCCTGCCCGACCAACTACACGGAGAGATGTAGCAGCTGCAAATACATCAGCTGTCACCTTGGTATCAGAACGTACAATTAGTCCATCATAGTTCTGTAACAAACACATCAATCCTCCATCAGACGTTTCTTGGTTTTTTTTTTTTTTTTTTTTTTTTTTAAAGAGTTTTTTTTTTTTCAAATACCTTTTTATTTTAAAAAAAAATTTTTTCAAAATTTTTATAATAAATTTTTTGAATGGAAAATTTGTGCAATCAGTTATTCCCAAATATATAAATAAAATTTTGAAAAAATTGATTTAAAAAAAATAAGATTATTTTATAAGAGAAAAAACACTGTTAAAAAAAAAAAAAAAAAAAAAAAACCAAG
>Ga0123352_10004062_pt1 | contig 21427 bp, 10 predicted proteins | sample TergutLab28metaG_FD_89700 | JGI IMG/M metagenome (GOLD analysis project Ga0123352, IMG submission 89700) | Labiotermes labralis P1 segment gut microbial communities from Petit-Saut dam, French Guiana - Lab288 P1 | ecosystem: Host-associated > Arthropoda: Insects > Digestive system > Gut ...
AGGAGGTGGGATGTGGGTATATGGACTGGATTGGGCTGGCCCAGGATAGAGACAGGTGGCGGACGCTTGTGAGTGCGGTAATGAACCTTCGGGTTCCGTGAATTGCGGGGAATTTCTTGACTAACTGCAAACCAGTTAGCTTCTCAAGAAGGACTCTGCACCATGGAGTAAGTAGGTAAGTGAGTATTAATCGAAATTCGGGGTAAATTTCAATTTTATGATAATACTGTACGAGAAAATTTGTTTTTTAATTATAGATATCGATTTTGTTGAAACATAATGCATGACTGTTTTAAAAACCATGTTACTACGCCCAATAACAGAAATTTTTTATTTTAATTCAAGTGGTGCGTTTTATTACCAATGTGCTTCGACTAAAATTTACGGTATCAGTAAAAAAACGGAGTTTTAGAGTGAGGTATTTCCGAATGTGTACTGAATTATTATATTCTGTCTGTAAATGTATGTTCCCTATTATCGAATGAACATTTAAATTACATCCTTTTATCTTTGTTCTTGGCGCGTTCGTAACGAGTGTCAAAACATAATCTGTTAACTTCGCTATGACTTGTCTGTGCGCCGGTGTGCCGGTGTGTGTGTAAGGCGTCTGCGTTTGTGAGTGGGATTTAAGAAGCATCAGTGCCAGTGGCGAAATGCGTCTAAATAGATTTTAAGTGGAAAAGTCCATTACTATCCAAGTGTTAAAATATAGTGAACGGAAAATCGGACTGTCACAACAGAGTGGAAATGGCTAGCACCATTGACCAGAATCCACGTTGAGTAGCTGGCAGTTATTCAGCTAGTCAAGAAATGCCCCTCATAAAGGAAAACTCTATGTTTATGTTCTTGTTTACAAGAGCATGGCATGTATCCAGTCCTGAAAAAGATTAATCTCGTCTGCACCCCTTCATCGCATTTCTTCAATGTCTACTTTAATATTTACCTCCATCTTATGCTAATTTCTATGAAATTGTCGTTTATCGTGAGGCTTTGTAAGAGGGCAAATTGTACAAGTATTTGTCGAGCCACCCCGCAGTAAGTGTCCATGTATTAGGTTATTTTAACCAGTCCCAAGGCGTATCAGCATGACTTACCCCTTCCCGGTACACGTAACTGAAGAACACAAGAATGAAATGTTTTTCCACTTGCTGTTTATTGTCTTCTCCGTGCAACGAACTGAGAAACACTTCAAAACATTTTCACCAACATTTTTGGACGCTCTTTAAGAGCAGACAACAGTGAGTGACACTTTACGTGCACAGCTATATACTTTCATGCGAAAATATCTATCAAACGCCGCTCATTATTGGTCGTAACTAAAATTTTCGTCGCACAGTTCTATATAAAATTGAATAATAGTTTATTTCCCGCTCGTATTTTCCGTAAATCGTACAGTTTTGAACGTATTTACTTACATGAAAGGAAATTATCCAAATTTTTTTTATGCCATGTACTGTTTCCAACTCTCTAATTTTGTCTTAATGCGTACGTCCTTGGGCTGTAGATGAATAATCTCGCCAACTGTGTTTTACGTAACTGAAGTTTCACTTTAATATAAAATAATTGAAACTGGCGACGCTTTACACAGTTTTAGCATTGTCTTTTTAATTACTTGTCTTTAATTGCCTCTGCTTCACCAAAGATCCTTTTGTCTTCTTTATAACAAAATTAAAATCCAAAATGTTTTAAAAGTGAAAGTTGTTGCACAACTAAATAGAAAGTAATTATTCTTCTCCAATTTAATATTTATGCCCGTGTACCAGTATACTACGTTTATCGGATATTAATACTAAATTGGTAACGATCTACTTTGTAAGAAATTTCGAGTGTGAAATAGTTAAAGTGTGGATATTGTCACCGAGTTGAAGGGAAATTAATTAAAACACTTTGTTATCCAACAGACGCACAAATATATAATTTGTAGATACAATTAGAATTATTATAAGATATTTAAAATGGCTCCAACATGTTTCGGATCACAAGGGATCCATCATCAGGGTGCTCTATAGAGTGCTTGGCTAAAATTAGAGTAATGGTTATGGCAGCATATTTGCAAATGTGCTGACATAACACCGACTACTTCCATGTCAACGGACACGATAGAACCATTACTGTAATTTTAGCGAAGCACTTTATAGAGTTCCCTGATGATGGATCCCTTGTGATCCGAAACATGTTGGAGCAATTTTAAATATTTTAAATATTTTATAATAATTCTAATTGTATCTACGAATTATATATTTGTGCATTTGTTGGATAATAAAGAGTTTTAATCGTCATTGATGCACGGTACAAACATGAAGATAGGAAATTAATTACTTTATAGGAGGTGGTATTGCCTGTCCAAAGCCTAGGTTTTGTAACTAATGACCGGAGGTGAGTACACATAAATATATCAGGAACACACCTAAGTTTGTACCTTGTACATTTCTGTTTAAGTTTTTATTACTATTAGAACAGTCATCTGAATGAAGGAAATTTGCCTCCCGTAAACACTAATTAGAGAAAGCTTAAATAATTCAATAACACAGCTCAAAATGTGTGTCATATTCTATGTCACTTCATCGCAAAAGTAATCATCGCGCGCATTTTATGTAGCTGTAGCCATGCAAGATAACAAAGAAAGTGAACTATTTGAAAACTGAACTTTCAGTCCCATACTTTACTTCTAAAAAGCTCCTCGAAATTGCACGACTGTCTGTCCAATAAAAGGGCGTGTTTGGTTACCGCTTATTGGTATGCTGTACTCTGCCTGCGCATCCAGAAACAAATTGTCAATCGAAATGGCGGAAATTTAATTTTCCCTTTCACTGAAAACCGGATAGGTGTTCTATCGTTTCCAGTTCTGATCTTCTCCAACGTGAATTACGACAATGACTCTCTTTCAAAAGAATACTGTACACTAAAGTGGAAGTTTTACCATTCAGGTTAGTATAGGGTTCCAAAAGTGCACCATATATGTCATCCGTTTCATACGATATGTTCTTCTGCAAGAAGTCTCTGTGACAGTGTTCGACTCGTAGCCCTGTTTTGGGGAGGTTGTTGTGGGCTGCACTGTATGCAGAGTCTAATTAGGATACGTAGGTCTATACATCGACTTAGAGGCCTTCAGATCGCGCCGTATACGTAATTACAAGTCGTACAACGGAATTTCAAGCGATAATGTTCCCTTATTTCAATTAACTACATGTTTTCGAACTTCCTGAGTCATGCTCAGCGTTAGTAACGGAATTTCAAGCGATGTTTCCTTGTTTCAATTAGTTAGGTTTCCGAACTTCTGAGTCATCCTCAATGTTACAATCTCTATAGTACTACTACAGAAAACTGTTGGATTTTGGTGTTTTTCCTTTCAAGTTACTTAAATGTACTAATTTAAAGGCACTAATACATAGTATGAGAATAAAACAAGTAAGTTCGTATAAGATATTTGAATATATTATATACGTCGAAAACCTAGATGTTTCGACAACATTTTATGGCCATCTTCCTTCGTAAAACACCTCCCTGCAGATGGTCACAAAAAGTGTTCGAAACACGTAGGAGATTTTCGCCCTATGTAATAGATTCACATATATTTTATGCACTTGTTGGTTTTATTCTCAAACTGGCGTATCGGTGCATGGTCATGAAATATATAAAATTAATTTATCTAGTTAGGAATCAGTTGTTTGTGGTTACATCAGTCGTTTGTTTTGAGAATATGTGCTGTTCTCGACAACTAATTTTAAAACGTAGGGTTACATTTTTCAGTCAGTAACTTTAAGGAGTTTGTGCATAAAGAGTACTGTGTTCTTTAGACCCAGTTTTTACCGGCATTCGAAGAGAGTAGGTCTAAAATAATCGAAGAAGAGCCCAAATATTTACGAGAAGACAGTGTAACGGGACAAACATTCATCCAGTAGCTGGTTATGACGAATTGAATATTAATGGATATATAAGAAAATAAGTGCTTAATAAGGCAACATGTTGCGCCCTTTTGGGTCATAATCAGGCCAACACATGTAATAAAAACATGAAAGAGAATATACAAAAATGCCTTGATTTTTGGGAAATGATATCGCAGTTTTACAAACCAACATCCATATTTACATTATGTATGGTTGACAGTAATAATTAAAAATAGTTATACGTAGTTACAAAAGTTAAAATTGGTAAAAATTTGTGATGTTTTAGAGATGGTGTGGAAGTTGAAGAAGGAAATGAACATTGTTGTGTCTGACTGTAATGGAAAGCTGACATTGCAGTTCATCTCCCACGAAATAAGAGATATGACACGGTTTGCGCTGGTGGATAAGTAGGGATATTTACCCAGCACAAGGATAAATATTCACCAGTCTACGAATATGGCCACCCGAAAAAACAAGTAAATTATTACAACATGCAGAACTGACTAAAATGTCTTTATGCCAATTCAACTTCAGAAGATGTACAACGTGTAATTCAATATTGATGTAACGAATCAACAATTTCAGAGACCCTCAGAGAATCACAAGTCAAGGGACATTAATTTATCGGACAAATCTGGTTTGTCACTTCCTGGCACTTTACTTATCTGATAAATCCTAACAGCTGAGCTGTTCGATCACGTACTCTTTGGCAGAGCGACGGAGAGTGACAAATAATATTGGTCTGAAAAATAAACACAAAGTAAATTATATATCGATAATGTTATTATGTGTTTTGTCAATGAAAATAACGAATTCATTCTTCGTACTCGTAAAACCAGTCTCTACGTCACAGTCAGTTTACAAGTCGATCCTGCTTACATTGCAGCGAATCGGGACTATGCGATTGTCTTTATATGCTAAAGTTGTTGTGTCAATTGCAGAGACTTTACTGCTTTACTGTATATCGCATACAAGTGATAATGGTTCTCCCACACTGCTGCCTGGTTTGTACGCAACACAAGATTCAGCCCCTAGGGAACCTGTATTGAACAAACAGATGTCTGCACTCAGCCTGTCGCTGCAATTCCTAATCGTGACGCGGGCTGGGTACATTTATCTTCAGCATATCCATTTAGATGTTGGGAAGAGACCATTTGGGATATATAGGCGTAAACTGGAGCATGTTATTAATATGCAGAGTAACTGTTGTTCCCTGAAGGAAAAACTCTGCATCTCGGAGTTTGTTCCATAACCGAACACTGTCGACCGGTTTCTTGAACGGTGTCATGTCATACTGCTTTGTCAGACAAGGACGCTTTTCGAAATAGTTGGTGCTTATTGTTGACGGCATCGGGAAATAAATCCGTATAACTTTGATTTTTATTAGGACTACATGTTGTTTGATTCTCTTTGCATCTCTTTGATTCGAACTGAAAATATTCGTGATTTGAGGCTTCCGCCGCGAAGTAGACGAGAACTGTTCTCTTCGGGGTTATTACACAACAAATAGTGGTAATTCCTTGCCGACGTTTCTGGAAAACTAATCGGTCCCTTCCTACCTTTTTGCATTCTTGACCCTTGAAGATGGGACCTATTAACCCAAAACAGCGCAATTTCCGAACTGAAACCATTTTAGTAGAGGCCATTTGAAATATGATGGCACAAGCGCAGAAACCAGATTTCGTCTTTCGGCGAAACGGACGAGTCTATTTAAATCATCGGGGACCTCAGTTCAGTGGACTACTGGCAACCGAGGTGTGCGCATCAGCTTTCATTATTTGTAGTAGTGCTGGATACACCATGTTCCGAGGTAGTGCGAAGAACGCTGGCTACCCACTCCATTCGCCAGTTTCCCCTTCACTTCGCCATCCGTGCTTCACCATGTGCCATCACATTTCAGCTGGAGTATAATACACTTGGCGTAAGCCACCGAGCCATCATTTTGCTACGCACATAGTTTCAATTTTGATCCCGACTTATTCTGAACATTGTGTTTGCTCTTTGGAGTTATACTCGTATATTAAGGACACAATTTATCGAGCTTTTCCTTCTCTTTAACATAAATGTGCACATAAATAGCCGTGTATGAAAATAACTCCGAAAACTCGGTATACAGTTTTACAATAACCAGCAACATCGTTCACGAAAGTGTGTTACACGTGTCAGACGAATGTGGAGAACTGTGATATTATAAAAATGAATAACGTTGTATCCTTCAAAGTAAGCAGAGTCCGTTTGGAAGGATAATGTGGCTATTCTTCACTCCAAGGAGTCGTATATTTTAAGCAACTCCTTTGACATTTTGCTGTTTCTGGTAAGAAGAACCACAAACATTTCTGTCACAATAGTGTGTACCTTGGCAAAGATTTGAACCCGATTTGCTGAGCGCATATTCCGTTCAGTTTCCCACACACACACGTGTGATGCTTTTGCACCACCCAGGCAAACTTAATTTATTTGCCACAGTTTCCCACAGTACTAATTATTTCACTACGAAAATCTTTTGTGAGTCTGAAACTATTAGTTCCGTATACCTGTGACTTACTTGAGAAGTTAACCTCTCACTTTGTCAAGGAAATCCACCCCCCCCTCCCCCACTGTATTGAACCCGAAGGTTCATTGCCATGCTCACAGCATTACGCCACCGGACCATTTTCTGAGGTAGAATAATCCACACTTCTTATTCTGTTCCAGTGTGGTTCACATTCATGACTTACTGCCCCCCCCCCTTTTGTGCTACATTCTCCATAATGGACTCAGTCCCAAAAAAGTTTTACTGAAAACTTTTAAATATTTCTCACTTATCCAGTGCCAACGATCAATAAATAAATGTAGTGAATATGTACTTATAATAACCTGATATTAACAGTCATATCCAAAGAAATGTACTAGAGAATTTACTAGTAAATCTGAAATTTTTAATTTTCAACTTTTCACATATGTGGTGTTATGTCCCACCTGTGATATCCTACAATATTGAATATCCCAACAATATTTGGTTAGGATTGTTATTTGTGAAACACCTTATATATAATTACGTAATTTTTTACCGCATCCTTTTGCGGCAACTGTCTTTCCGCGTCTTGGGTGCAAATTTTCTTTTCAGGGCACATTTCTCCAACTTGGTACTTATCAGTGGTAATGAAGAATTTCGAATAAGTAAACACGACTACAATTATTACTTTTCGGTACTCTGTCTTAACCCTTGTATTTTTTGGTGGGGGGGCGGCGGCGAATGATATATTTTCGACCAGAGGTTAGCAAGATTTCCAAAACTGAATTTCATTATGATCAAAATTCTTAGTCGAATGTTAGAAATCGAGAATGGGGTCCTTCTGAATTGATCGTTGTGAAGTTGAGGTAAACATAATCTTCTGACCAAATATATAGCCCACATATTTCGATATCTAGTTTCATTTACATTTTTGAGGATGTACCTGATTATACCCAGGATTAAGAAATATTATGAGGCGTTGTAACTGACCGATTGTTCATTCTTTGTAAAAAAAAAAAAAAGGTTTCTTTGGTATGTATGTCCAGCAGCTGTCGATAGCGCCAAATCAGTATGCCGGCCACTGCACGAACAGCGCTCCACGGTTTCAGTTTCCGATGATGCAGAGGTGTTGACAATTCAATCACCTGACAATTTATCTACGACACCTCTCTTTGTTATGGAATAGGGACATCTAACTCTCTAGTACTTACAGTACTTGTTGTCAACACTGAGCCATTGCACGTAACCTCAACTTCGTACTTCCTCAGCTCCATCTCATCTAAAATATAACGTGACTGATTTGAGGACTTGCGTAGTCGGCAGTGCTGCCTTTGTTTTCGGGAGTGTCAGTAAAAACAGCTTGCTTGGGTGAGGTTCTTCGTGAAAGTATCTATTTTCTTAACGTAGGTGTCGATGCAGGTGAACCGAGATAGCGCAGTCGGTATAGCGACTCGCTACGGGCTGGGCGGCCCAGGGATCGGATCCTGGTGAGGGCGAAATTTTCCGTACCCGTCCAGAACGTCCCTGGGGCCTACCCAGGCTCCTATACAATGGTTACCGGGGTCTTTCCCGGGGGTAAAGCGGCTGGAGCGTGGCGTTAACCTTTGGACGCCTTATGTCAACTATAGTGGTCGTACCGCACCGCTAACCTCTAAAGTTGCATTTTATATATGTATTCAACAAATATAGTTACTGAATATTTTAAACATGGTATATATTCTCCGTTTTTTTCTCTTCAAAATGCAGTTTGTTTCGTAATTCTAATGTATTTAGTTCCTGTATTATTCACATTTTATATACAGGATGTGTTAAAATTAAAAAAATAATTCTGGCGCCGAAAGGTTAACCACCCACCCCCATCCAGCGCCGAGGTTAATGAAAGGGACATACCACTTCTCCCCCTATGGGCCTTCGTGGCCTGTTCTAGGGTGCAGTTTGCCTTTACGTTTTATTTTGTGTGTCGATATAGTATATCAAATTACACCCTGCCGCTTATTTTCGTATCCTTGCCTAATCTTAAACCTGCTTATAATTCTACAGCGTCGTTATGTAAAGTAAAAATAATCAATGAACGAAACAACATGGATGTAGCGAAGTGTGCTGATATTGATATTGTGGGGAAACATAGGATCTTAAGCTTTTTGCAATTTATAATGACATTATGCTACTTTATAAGGATGTGACAACAGTATGGAGGCTGGTGATGGTTAAAACTTAAGATTCAATTGTTACGCCACAATACCGACGTTTCAGAAGTACCAGGCTTTACTAAATTATCGGTAACTATTTATCAGTCGTGATGGCGTGACGCCTCACAAGGTTTTTACCTTCATTGCAACCTCTGAAAATGACACAAGCCCTATTGTGATGCAATGCAATATCTCGACATGTACGGATGCGTTATTTGTTCGACTCTGAAAATTACTTCATTCACTCTTCCTTACCTCTCGACACAGCTCTTTACAATTAGTTTCAGTGGGATGCCTGTTTGGTGTAGAATTTGTTCAAAATCCACGGGTTGTATAACTAACGTACACAAACGTCACATAATGTGTTTAATGAGACAGACAAATCACAGTTGATTTAAGCCTAACACTCTGAAGACGAAAATAAATCCACTTTACATACAAATATTCTGTTAACTTGATGTATGTTTGTCCGTGCATCGTAGTATAAGCGTAGAGAAGAAAACCAACTAGATGCTACTGAATGCTTTATTGTACTTATAATCTGCTCAGCCTGTTTCGGGCACTTTTATGCCCATCATCAGGAGCTCGAGACTATACTTGTGTTATTGCCACATATGGTGTGTAATGCCTTGGTCGCTGGTGGTCGGCTGTTAGGAGCACAGCAGCAGGCTATGCGTCCGGGATGAGGGAAAGTGTGCGACTGACTCATCCCGGACGCATAGCCTGCTGCTCTGCTCCCAACAGCCGACCACCAGCACCCAAGACACTACACACCGTAAGCGGCAATAACACAAGTATAGTCTCGAGAGCCTGATGATGGGCATAAAATTACCCAAAACATGTTGAGCAGATTTAAGTGTAATAAAGCATTCTGTAACATCTAGTTGGTTTTCTTCTCTACGCTTAAATATTCATTTCTTACCTCACAGAGAACAGAGTATGTTGGTATTAGGTAGAGCAGTCGGTGAATGCAATATAGGGACAAGGTTGCTGTTTACTGTTAGAATCGGACCTAACACATAATTGTACCGTTGGGAAAAATGAGGAGACTTTAATGTCAACCCTAGCGGTAAGTATAAAAACCACTAGGCTTTAGATTGTTAAAACTTCTAAACATGAAATTTGTCTACGTAATGTAAAAACGTTCATTTCCTGTCCCAAAATAAAAAGACTGCATCTCTTTTAAGAAGGCCAACAGATTTGACCTAATGGTTTTCAGAGGACTCATTGATGAATATTGCTACCATCATACATACACGCATGCACACGTTGTGTGAGTAAAGTGTAAGGATTTTAACTACAGTTAGAACTGTGCTTGAAATGGTTCTGAGGTCGATGCTGGATTTCTAGTTTCTCTTCATTCTAGGCAAGGAATTTGTATCGTAAAGACACTCTTCATGCTTCATCCGCACATTTCATCTCCTGTAAATAAGCGGAAATAAAGCCATTTATAGCAATGGGACAATACACTGAAATATTCTCGGGCAGACAATAGTTTTCCCGACTGCTGTCTTATCCGAAAGTTTTACAGTATAATGTTTAGTAACCCTTCGCGATTGAGTAACAGAGGCCCTGCATTCGTTGAACTTCTACTCCGATATGTGGAAAAAATAAGAAAGGAAATGATGAATAAGTAGAGACTTAAAAATGAAGTACACGTAAAAAGGATAAAGAGAAGATCAAACAGACTCGAGGCTCAATTCTGAAGTACGTACTTATTCGCTGTTTACTAAGCTTGTTACTGCTTACAAAAGGCAGTTTAGTTTCGAAACAAGTTGTATTCACGAACTGGTTTTGCCTCCCATATCGTAGTTCCTCGGGAACCTTATATTTAGGCGACTTTTAATTCAGTAGTGAGTGAAATAATGCTGAGTCCGGGCAGCCGTGCGCTCTTGTAAGTTCTTTGTTTTTACTTCTCAAGATGATTTGTGCTTGGTAAAGGTCTGCCTTCTGACAACTTGGTCAGAAGTCGAGATTTTTGTGTTGAATGGCCGATTTATGCGACAGGCAAAACGTTTTATGATCGTATTTCCCCAGTAAGACTGTTCAGAAGCGATTGGTGTCAATCTTCTTGTAGTGTGTTATCGGCAGGACATGGAGTTCTGGTACTGAAAGAACCCGTGGGATTAAAGAAACTTATGTGTGTGTAGGTGAAAGGTCGAGACGGAGGGAGATATATTTATTATCGTGGCATTGGAAATATACAATGTAACCTGGATTTCATTTTCTTCCCTTTTATTTTTGCCTTCCTTCCCTCTTTATATATTTGTTTGTTATCTAGTTATAAACTTTCTTTCCTTGTGTTTATAATTTGTAACTTTATTTCGCCTACTGCAAGCATAGTAATGTAGCGCCGAGTCACCGAGGGCATTTGGGTTATAAATTGGAAAAGAAAGTGTAGAAAGATTGGTTAACTTTAATTTTCCTGAGAAAACTGACAAGGGCCTCAGTAAATACAATCTGGATATGAGAAATGCGCTCTTCTAGTCTATTACGCAACGCGTAGTGTTAGTTCCATACCGATGTTACGGGACGACCTATCGGTCCCATCTTCAAATATCAAGGTTCAAGATTTCTTGGCCGTTGACGATGGGACCGATAGGTTGTCCTGAAACATCGGTAAGGAATTACCACTACTCGCTGCATAATAGACCAGTAGAGGGCAGTTCTTATCTACTTCACGGCGGAAGCCTGTAATCACGCACGATGTGGGAATGGATGAGATGTTAATCAGGGAATTCCCCCGTGTGACCATTCTTATTGTAACAGTGATTGATTAATCAGGACAACATTTTGTGATTATTAATATTAGTTACTAAACAAGCATTCCCGAAAATACTGAGGAATGGAGTCCCTTCGAATTAGTCGGTAATTTGCCAAAGCTTCATTGACCACCTATACATTTTATCTCTAAACCAATTTGTTGATATTATATGTATGTATTATCTGCGGAGTTATTTCAATCAGCTTTCTTGAAGTGAAGCTGTTGATACAAAAATGGGCAACAGAACAGTTACCAAGTCTCAACGATATCTCGGTGACATCTACACAACTCTGCGGCAAATTACTGACTCTGCGTCTCTTAGGCTGCATGAATGATCTAATCCGTATTGTATACCTTCGTTAGTCACTCTTTGTTTCTAACAGACATATTTATACATATTCATGCTGTTAGCACCTTGACGAAATGAAGCACATGTCGCTGTCCTAGTTTTATGGATATTTACGCTCTGTTTTAGGGACCAGTTGAGAGAAAGTTGGCTAGAGACTTTTATTCTCTTAGCTGAATTTATCAACGTATTTCCCCCGAATAAAATCTGAAAAAGTGCATCTAATGTGAATGACATATCTGTCCGTGTCTCTGTTGACCATTTTTTATTTTCAGAAGTAATCTACTGATTCAGACGAAACGATTTTAGGTACGGAAAATTGCATTAAATTTTGTGGAAGATATAAACTCTGGAACCTGTTTAATATAAATAACCCCTAAGAACTACAAACGAGCCTCATATTGAGCTTTACTTCTTGTTGCCTTACAAAGCCTATTATTCGAATTCTTGGTGCGAAAAATCAAATTTGATATAATGAGCGACTTATTTTGTTGAACAACTTCCTATCCACGTAACGAACATGTAAGGAAATGTGAACAAAAGTATACTATTGTACCCAAAAAATCGCTAGTTTAATTGTTTGCCAGTAAAGTGACAGCAAAAAGATCAGTGATATTACAAAAAACGCGCTTGGAAAGTATCGTTGCTCCAGTTAGAGTCAGCTTTGCGTCTATTATATTCTGTTATATCTAGAGTAAGGAAATATTTTCACCAACTCGTTTTCAGTGCAATATATTTTCATTTTCACGATATTTCAAGAATTAACATCCGAGAATAATAAGTCGTGAGCAGGAGCCAAGTAGATTTCAGGGGATCATACTTTGTACGAAACTTGAGTAAAAAAGGGGATTTTATTTCATCCCAAGCAGAACAAGACTTGCAGGTAATTTACATTAAAAAGTAAAGAAAGGAAAAAAGTTTTCTTTGTAAAATTGCTGATGCGATCTAAAGTTGCAAATCTGGCAGTTACTCAGATGAAGAAGCAGTATGACACACGGATTTGGGTCCAAGACTTGTGTACATACGTAATAACAGAAGAAGTGTGAATAATTAGCCAAAAGTGTCCTTGTCGTAAGACTGCAACAAGCCTCGTGCAAATACTTTTTATCGCCTGTTTCTAAAATTACTCTTCAAAATTTTCCGAATGTGATATTTGTGATCGTCAAATAGTAAGCGTGTCGAAGTCGTATAAGCAAGTAACTTCGCTATGCGGAGTCGTGACAGTAACTCTGCTGGTCAAGAAATGGCTTATTCTATGAGACCCGAAGGTTCGTTATATTGTGCACAACTACGTTTTGTCTGTTACGCAGTCAGCTTAATGCATTTCAGACCTCAAACTTTACTTTTTAGAATATTTCTAATAATGTATTTAACAAAATGTGCCTGTATATTATAGTCAACAACAGCCTGCAGTTCGATTATCGGACAGGCTGTTTTCGGTACCGACAATGAGTTGGAGAATTTATCAGTCTGATTTTTAAAAAAAGAAGAGATATTATAATTATTACGTACTTTGAAAGCATCTGGTTTCGTTAATTAGAATTACTAGGATTACATTAAATTATCTGTAATTAGCATGTGGATGGGCCAGAATAGCGCAGTCGGTATAGCGACTCGCTACGATTTGGACGGGCGGGGGATCGAATCTCGAAAGGACAAGGATTTTCATACCCGTCCAGTCTAGCCCTGGGGCCCACAAAGCTTCCTGTACAATGGTTACCGGCTGTCCTTCCCGGGGACAAAACGACCGGGGCGTCATATTAACCACCCACCACCATCTATCGCCGAAGTTGAAGAAAGAGTAGAGTTATACATCTTTTCCTCCTCTGGGTGAGGTGAAATTTAACTTTTAGCATTTGCAGGAGGCGTAGATATTTTCAGTCTGGCTCGCGCCAGATTGCCGGCAGAGTACGTAGCTTCAACTACGAAACAGAAGATGCAGTGCTCTAGTGTCGGCGAAATATTAATGACATTCGAGTGCTAAAAACTGTGCCGAGCAATCTAGGTAATATTATATGGGTGAGAGAAAGCAAGTTTAACGTGCATCGCGTGAATTAATGATTCTCAGACCAACGGACTTAGAATCAATCAGCGACCACCACTTAATATGTGCACCCCCACGAACCCCCAAGAACGACCTCTGATAAGCAATGTTTAGGCGAGGATGAGGAAAGTGGAGTTTTGTTCTTCGACAAAGCAGCATTTTGTTTTTATCAGGCATTCGCCCCGTAAATATATCGCACTCGAGATTTGGCCGTCGACGAATGAACATATATATTCTGGTTCCGGATTTGTGCGTGCGAGTACCCACAATTATAATCTCGGAATTACGGCGAATCAATGTATGCCTTTGGCTTAGTCTGTGACTGATGAAAATGTAATTCTTTTTTTGTGGCATTCATTTGCGGAATATGTATTCTGAGATTAGATTTTAGGATATGCGGTTGAATACTGGCTTACGCATAAGCAGCTTATACCAACGAAGGGAAATGAACTACTCAGTATAACTCTTGAATCCAGACATATCGTAACCTGTCTTTGTACATGTATTTGTACGCCTGGTGATATAAAACTTTTCATCTCAGAAGTCGCCATTCGCAGTACAGTGCCTGTGAACAAAACAAATTTTATACAGCAAACTTTGGCCACATCATTATAGCGTAATACCGTCAACGGCCAACAGATTCAACAGTCGATTTCGCTTTTGCCCCCAAACGTTCTCGGAGGGAAGCCCAGTGTTTTTGTCTGGAAGCCAACTGCTTTACAAGCCAACAGGGACAATTGCTACGTATCGCTTCACATTTTACGACTAAAATACGGCATAAATGTCTGATCTCTTCCAGTTAAAACCATTGCTGTTATTGTGTTCGAATATTGTGTATTATATCTCACGTTCATGAATAACTGTATTTGGTGTAACTTTGAGGTCAGTGGTGTTCTTTAGTTCTGCAATTTTGTTTCGTAATTTAGTTAACTTCTATTTCCTTTCAGCTCTGCAGCAGATTCTACTTGGCTTGCACAAGTTCTAACCAGATACTATTGTGCTGGAAGGTGTTAACACATGATCATAATATTAGTCATCCTCGTTGTATTCAATAAACTTGGAGTGTATGTATTTGTCTAACACAACTTTGTTTGATGGAAGAGGTGTATATATATATAGTATTTATTACATAAGGTACAACTACATGTTTTGGCGCTTACTATGTATTTCATGTAAAATCTGAAGATGGCCATTGTCAAGCGCCGAAACATGTAGTTGTACCTTATGTTATAAATACTACATATAACTCTTCCATCAAACAAAGTTGTGTTAGACAAGTACATACACTCCACCCTAGATAGTTTTAACACAAGGAGAGACACTATTCTGCTTTAAAGCATCCGTGTCCCGACGCTTCATATTCTGTGACTTACAGCCGTCGCAATGTCCACCGCCTGCTGAATTAGACGTAATGCTGCACTATTTTATGGGCAGTGTGTACACCATGACTGCTTTATTGCTTCCAATTTTGTGACCATATCTTCAGCTTTCATGTTAGGTAATATCTTTGTTTAATTTCAGCATAGAATTAACTTCCTTCGTATTAAACTCTCTTTCGTGAGCATTAGCTAATTTTGTCAAGACATCCCAAACAGTGTAACTGTACTTTTCATCACCAGATTAGAATAAACCGCACTGTAGGTAATATTCGAACCCCAGTTTGTCCAATAGGAGTCTCTGCATGTTTTTACCGGATCTTCCATATAAGGCAATGACGATTGCTATTCTTGGGTTAAATTCAATGGCAAATTCTTCAGAGTATGAGCAAAAAGAGAGCAGCATTAGTGGCAACGTAATATTTATGTACCATGAAAATACTGCAGTGCTAAACTTTACCGACAGTAGCGCACAGCGATTTTTTCAGGTAGTAGGACCAGTTGAACACACGGTTTATTTATCAAGTCTGACATTTTAGTAAAAGCATATATGCCTGTCCAGAAATTTTCTGCTTCATACCCAGAAAATTCAGTTAAGACGCGAATTTCAAATCGTCCCTGATCACTTATAATGTATAAGTGTATAACAGTGAGTAGAATACACTTTTCACCGAGTGTGAAGTTACTAGCCACAATATCTTGTCGAAATTTCAAAGTGCTTTGCTTCAGTTATTACTGAGACAGCTCTTTAGGCAACGCGGTATTTTTTATATTAAAAGGCAAGTCAGTAATTAAGAAACGAAATGAACTACAAAGCAGTCTTAAGTAACAAACTATATCCTGCAATATTTATTTAGCAGTGAATATTAAACAGGCAGATTTATATGCGACTAATTGTCTCTGAAATATCATAATTAATGTCTTAGTCAAATGTCTTAGAATTGAAAAGGTCTTAATATTTTAGTTAACTTGTAATTGTACTATATAGCAATAGTGGACAAAGTATCACCAGTATCCATCTACTGGTACTCTTTTGCGGTTCAGGGAAAACGAAAACAAAATTTAACTGTTCGAATCAATCGCAGTAACACAGTTTTATGTTGTTAATTTTTGGTTTAAATTCCACGTATAACATATTGTTCTTGCTTATGCATTTCTTAATGTAAACGTATGTCTTAGTAACGGCAAATTTAATTTAAGGGTATTGTGTATTATACATATCATAATGGAAGAAGTTATACTGTAAACAAGACACGCAATATACTATAACGGAATAATGAGGCGCGTTCGCGTAACCATTGTTTCTGTGGAAGAGCAATAATTGTTAAATATTATGAGTGTTTGTATTATAGCCTTAGGTTATCCGGCACACAAATTTCATCTTTCCTCCGTCGTGTTATACTATCATCTGTGGACTGTCTACCATAACTTTCACAGGCGGCACGGTTTTTGAAAATAAATAAATAATAAAATGTTTGTTTTGAATTTCTGAACAACTTTTGTCTGATATATTTCTCATTTTGAAAAGTATTCAGCGAGGTATTATCACTAATGTAAGTTATATCTTCGTGTAAAGCACCCGGTAGATCGTCGGATTTTAATGAAACTTCTATTTTCTCGGCATATTTTCGAAAAATGTTGAAATATTCAGTTTAATGAAAATTCTTCGATTTGGAACCGAGCTGTTCCCATGCGGACAGACATGACGAAGCTGAAAGTTACTTTTCTCAGTTCTAAAAAGGTCCCTACAGTTGTTTTGTAGAAGAAATGTCTGACGCCATGCATGTCAATACTAGATCCCTCATGAGAAGCCCAGCCACCTGCCGTCCCTGTGTATCCCATTTACTAAATATGTGTCTGAATATTACACTACCATATATTTTGTGCCCCTCAGTTTTCCCTTTACAGTATTTTTTCCGCAAAATGTTTATATTCTCTTCTTATCTGCATTGAAAATATTATTCATAGCCTTCATTTTCTCACTTCAAATTAATGCGCTAGATGTACATGTAATGAAATTTATTGTCGTGAGACGTTACTATTTTTCTCTTATCCATGCATTTTCAGTTTAAGTCTTGTAAGACTGAAGAAGCATGAACACTTCAAACTAAGTGCGCGGAAAATAATAACTGGTGGAAAACCGCGTAAATTGGACCACTTCCTCAATTGAGCCATTGCCCTAGAAACTGGCAAATAGTATTGGTCGTCACTGTGGTGGTAACAATTCAAAATCTTTTTTTCTGAGTTTGGAGAAAGTTTAGCAGTGTTGTATCCACCGCAGAAACTACTCTGATCGGACGTATCTCAGATGTTGTCCGCTCAGGGCGTGGATCCAACTTCGTTGCTTAGAAGGAGTGAGGGAGTTTGATGGCTATGCAGTGTAACTTTCGTAGACTTCAGATGATAACCTTTACTAATAATTAGCAGTTACAAGATAGAGGAGAGTAATTAGGCACCACTGCTACCGCCGGACTCGCCAGATGATCTTGGGACGTCTTGCCTCAGAGACTGCTAGATCTAGAGTCTGCGTAATGTAGCGTAAGGTTTCAAGTAGAGTACAAAGAATTCACTGTCAACTGACGGGTCCAGCGATCGCTGGTCACCTCAAATGCTTAACCAAGTACCACTGGCCGCTCTGTTTCCGCGACAGGCATGTGCGTACAGAGTTCTTAGAACTATTTCCCTGAACTGCGTAACGTAAACTCTAGAGCTGCAATTATCATATGGCAATACACATCAATAAAATGATTAAGACAAAACAGTAATACAATGCATGAGAACCTAAATATGCAACAGCAGAGATCAGGAAGTGTTGCTCTTTTTGGTGTCCTTTATTATGCTTCATGTATGCGTCGTCTTATTTTTACTCAAACATTGCTTTTGCGAAAGAAGTAATTGTCAGCTGAGAAAGTTCCATCTACAAATGCGCAAATACAACATCCTGAGAATAAAATTGGAGCCTTGATATTTTACGTTATGCCAACAAGTGTTTGGCGAGAGGAAATTATATAGACGGCGATTTCATGTATTGGACCAATCACTTCATGTGGTCCATTTTAGGAAAATTAGGAGAAATCCTTCCTCTGAATTTTCAGAGCTATGTTTATTAATCAGTAGGTAACCACGTGATTTGAATTCAGTAACTGAATATACAAGTTAAATTTGGTTACTCTTTTCGTCATCTTTAATTTTTGTGGTACTTAGAGTGTAGCACTGGAGAAAATACAGAAGGGAGGAGGAAAAAGTTTGGAGAGAACTTTGGCTGCATATCGGAATGACGAAGTACTGCTTTGTCCTGTGGCCGAATTTATGAATGCGTACGTTTGCATTGCACCAATGCTGATTTCTAGGAATCTTTTTAAATATAGCTAATTTCTTTTGCAATAAGACAGATAATACGTATGTGTTTCAATTCCTAATGAATGCGTTGTTTAGAGAAAATTATTCTTTTATTTTTTTTTCTTCAACTTTCTTGCAACAGTGTTTTCGTTCTTAGGGTAGCCAGTGTAGACGATCTTTCTCTACTCACTTCCATGCGCGTAGTCTTGAAGTATTATTCTTGTTTAATAAATTTTATTGTAAAACTGAGTAACAGAATGTGAGGTATTAAAATTGAATTCTGCTCCTTAAATTAGGAAAATGTTCTATATGGCAGGCGACATAGATTGTATGAACGGATTTTTCACAAAGAGATTTATTGCACAGATAGTATATACACAGTGTGTACAAGGATAAATTACAGAATCGTTCCTCTAGCAAATTTGAATAAATATTTACACTATGGTGTATGTGGAACTTAATAATATGTATATAAATATAGTTGCAAACAACGGCAGTGAAAAATTATGTTTTTTAACACTGCGCCTTCCGGTAGTATAAACAGGTACTCAGCACAAAAATAAATGGAAGAGTGAGTGAAAATAATACAAAGTAAATATAAAGCCATGTGAAAGAAATAATAATTAAAGGTAGCAATCCTTTGTGGCGGGATACAAATGTATCACGTGGAAAGTTATTATTCCTCGTTTACATCTCAGTACGCAACCTTAAAGAGACTAATCTTATGAAGTATATTCCTTCTTGAGGAACCAATGATCTCTCAGTCAAGAACACATCGTGTGTTGCGGAAGTCACTGGAAGTACCATGTTTAAAAGAGTGCGCCACTGGTCGCTAGTCAGAACCATATGAATCCACTCTACTTCATCGAACCCTGTTTCTGTAATGTGATTTCTACACCAACTGGGATTTAACTCAGTAATGAACCAACTTGATGCACAAAATTTTTGTTTTACAATAAGTTTATTTCATGCCTCTACATGTTTCGAGCAAAAGTGCCCATCATCAGGAGGTCAAAATTGCATTACACAGCCTCTGGTATCATCACACCTATAGGTGGCCGTCTCGTGCACAGGTTGAGCGAGGACTCTCTCAACCTGTGCACGAGATGGCCACCTATAGGTGTGATGATACCAGAGGCTGTGTAATGCAATTTTGAACTCCTGATGATGAACACATGTGTTCGAAACATGTAGGCGCATGAAATAAACTTATTGTAATGCAAAACTTTTGTGCATCAAGTTGGTTTATTACTGAGATAAATATACTGAGATGCACGGTCAGCAAAACGTCAAAAAAAAACTGGGATGTTTCATATAAAATGTAGGAGTTTAAAATGTATATTACTGTCAGGACAATGTTCCTGTTACACACATAACTGTTTTTGTTTTGCTAGATAGTTAAAACAACAAACTTTGCAGAGATGTCGAAATATTTGGACGACCTATTACTGTTTTAAGACTTAATTTTGTATTAATTTGCTCCAAATGCTCACACATTACTGATTCATGTTTTGTACTAGAATATTATTACAACTTTATTTTAGCTCCGTGTTAGATTGTTACTCTCACTTAACTTTGCTGTTTTAGATTTTGTTCAGCTGTGCTTGTGTAATTGTGTCGTATCTGTTTATTTGTTTAGTTATTTTTCCGTGCTGATTTTATAATTGAATCTGCGCTGTTAAGCCTGCACGTTCAACAGTCCAGTAACGTAGCTTGCTTTAATAATTCTTTTGTAATAGACAGAGCAATTGAAGTCTGGGTTACACCGCAAAGCGTTAAATGCCGGACCGAATCTCTGCTCCCCAACAAATGAAAAAGTTTCTTATTTCTTATTGACTAATTCGCTACGCTTTTTTTTATAAGAGTTTAGAAGAAATTTAGATTTACGCCTATATTAATGCACTGATATTCGGATCGTTTTTGTCTCTTTAATTTGTGTTTGTTATGCTTCATGTTGTCTTATTCTGTAAAATGCACGTTCAGCTGTCTAGACCTGGTAACATCCGGGGAATCAGTCAAAGACTGAATTACTCTTGAAGCGGTTTTAATACAAAACGAAGCGTCGAATTTTATAGTTTAATCTCGTAGTTTAAAATTATATGACCATTTCCTCGCATGGTAGTTTACAAGTACATACACTCTCAATATACACGGCACTGTAAATCTCTGTTAAGCAATTTACTTGTTGGTACAATTGAGTGTTATTACACACCTTACGCCTACAGGTTTTCCGATGCCAAAATACTGAAACAAATAAATTTCGCAGCTGCTCACTGCCAACCCACTGCTCTGTCCTCATTCAGCAACAGGATTTGAATGTTTTATTCCCTCAGCAAAATTATTACTCTGTCCCGGCAACAGTATAATTTAATCAGTCACGTGGATTGGGAACGTTGCTTGCTGAATCCCAACAATCATTTATTTCCATTTCTAAAGGCTTATGTACGAAAATAGAAGCCCCTAATTTTCAGAAGTGGATTGCTATGTTCATATGGGTGTCTGATATGCTCACTGGGGTGGGAAAATACAGGTATGCAGGTCTTCATGGGAACATATGTGTTGTCGTTACGCTTCGTAATAACTTCTGGTTGTACATGTTAGGTCCTTTGTTCTTTTCGAAGACACAGCTCCACGACTGGTACAGGGACATTCCCACCTGTGGCGTTGAGCTACTTGAAAAACAAAGAATTTTATACCCCTTAATTTTGATTGTGGCCTTGGGGCCTAACTCTTATTTGTTACGCAACCTGTTACTTTACTATACTATACTTTGCTTTACTGTAGTGCTCACCTGACCTCCTCTGTGGTCTAGTGGTCAGAGTTTCTGGCTACAGATACAGAGGTCCCGGGTACGATCCCCGGTGCTACCAGATTTTCACTCAGCCTCGTGAGCCTCGTGAGGTCAATTGAGGAGCTACTTGAATGAAAAAAGTAGCGGATCCAGGTCTAGAAAACAGAGATTAACGGCTGTGGGGACCCGTTGCGCTG
>Ga0123352_10004064_pt1 | contig 21424 bp, 15 predicted proteins | sample TergutLab28metaG_FD_89700 | JGI IMG/M metagenome (GOLD analysis project Ga0123352, IMG submission 89700) | Labiotermes labralis P1 segment gut microbial communities from Petit-Saut dam, French Guiana - Lab288 P1 | ecosystem: Host-associated > Arthropoda: Insects > Digestive system > Gut ...
GCAGCACAACAGGGGGGGGGGGGAAGGAATTTTTTAATCTCCCCGTTCCAAACAAATCAATGAAAGAAAAAACCTGTTTGTTAGGATTTCCGATTTTTTCTTTGGCCAAAAATTTTCCCTTTTCTTATTTGCTTTATTTTTTTTTCCCCCCCCCCCCCCTGTTGTGCTGCGGCCCAACACGGGCCATGGCCTCCTTATTCACGAGGTTTCTAGATCACACACAACGACGCACCACAAACTGTAGGACTCCTCTAGACGCGAGATCAGCTTGTCGCAGAGACCTCTACCTGACAGCACACACAACACTCACAACAAACATCCATGTCCCCGGAGGGATTCGAACCCACAATCTCAGCAGGCGAGAGGCCTTAGGCCGAGCGACAGACATTTCATGTTATCAAGAGTAATGAAGGATAATTGCCTTAAAATATATGAACAATGAATAAATAAGGGTGTCATTGACGTAACCTATGTCAATTCACGAATATACTTTCTGTTTTTGAACTCTTAAGCCACTACTTCTCCTGTCGGCAAGAATTTGTACTTTTTCATGGGTCAGGTCTTTGGCAAGTATTGAGGAATACTTTCGATTTACCTTTGTAGGAAGGACTTGCCAAAATGGGAGAATTTTGCTAGTAGTAATTTGTCTTTTATCATGAAGGTTTGATGAGCCTGCATACGGAAATTAGCACTAATAATACATATTTTTAAAAATTTCTTTTATAAAATTTTCCTTCAACAAGAATTATAAATGCTATCTTAGACTCAGTTTTCATGTACGAAGGAAGGCCCTTGGAAAATTAGTTAAAATAAAACTACTATTTCAATCATTGTATCTCCGACATTGGATCGAGGAGTGTCTTATTTTTTTACATCCATCAATTTACCAGCAGTTAAGAAACAACTAATATTAACACTGGGATATCAAACATAAATTGTTAGGAGTTAGCCCAGAAAGATAGCATTTGGCAAACATTAGTATGCAAATATTTGTAACAGTTGAAATTCGCGATTTTGATCGACCATTCCACCAAATTTTCAAAGGGAAGCTCCAATTCTAGATAAGTCACAATTTGTTTTGGCAAAGACTATCACGTATCCATTACGACCACGGAAGAGGTCTTAGAGTCCCTACCTAATACGTCTAATAGGGTATAAGGTGACAGACACGAGCTGGTTGTCGAGACCGATTTGTTCAGGGATGCAGTGACCCATCACGTGGGGCCCCCAGGCGTGTGTCAACTACCCAATTGAGCTGGTAATGGTGCATTAGTTCCCAGGGGTTTGGCCACATTAAGTTAACATCACCAAGCTACAGTCCGTCCCAGTTGCAACAGCAATATAGTGGACACAATTGTTCTGCAGTACACACGCGTAACAACCCCCGCAAAAGCTAACCAACCCTCTCATCTTCCTCTCCCTTTTACAGCCCTCCAAATCCATCTTATCCTTTTACCCTCCTATACAGGATAACGAAGATCTGTTAGGTTAATCAACAGACTGAGTTACATGCTTCGGACACTGAATCGAGTAAGAGTGTTTCCCATTACAATTAGCTTAATGGGGGAGAATTTACATATGTAAAAAGTAAATGGATTGACATCAAATAATTTAGAGACCTATTTTTTTGACCGTGTAAAAAGTCTAAAGTGGTTCCAGTAGTCTTAAACTAAAAATAAGGTAATGGTTAATCGAGGTTATGCTAGCTGAATTTGCAAAAGTTAATCGCTATTTAACAAGTCAATATTTCTCCATTTGTTATGGAAACTGAAGATTCGTTCATCTCAGAACTAACTGAGACACCATCAACACATATTCCTCCTTTAAAGCGAGAGACAAAAATTGAACATTAATATTACAATTAATTCGAATATACTCGTCGACTCCACAAACAATTTCCATGACCAGCTAATATTGCTCTCATATAAGTAATTTAACCCTAGAATATACCAAAGGGGGGAGTAGAGGCATAGCTTTACTCTTTCTTTAACATTGGCATTAGATTGGGATGGGTGATCAACACCACGCCCCGACCCTCCAGAGCCGGTCTGCAAGGTGCGGAAAATAACCCCACACCCGGGATCCGATCGCCGGATCATCCAGTCCGTAGCGAGTAACTGTACCGTCTACGCTATCCCGGCTCTTCCTCACATATGTTACAAACCAAACAATTCCACAATGTGTGTATAAATCACGAGACTATTCTTCACCTTGCAACTAATTTATCTATATATTTCGACCACGTCAGACTATATACTTACATTCGCTTGATGCTTTCAGCTGTGGTTGTTTGACACATATAAATTAATCCAATAAGCAGTTTCCACTGCAGTGATAATAATAAGTATAATATCAAGCTATTTTCAGTAGCTGACGTGGATTACAGCTGCAAGTTTCAGCTGAAATTAGTCATTCTCAGGTCAACTCCGAATAATTCGTAATTCCAGATAAACTGAATAAAATGCATTACGAATCATGTCCACATTTTAATATTTTTGAATCAAAATATTTACATCCGAATTCTGTAGACATATATGACTACTGTGTTTGCTAACCAACACAATTATAAAAATTGTATGTCGAAATAACTGAACGTGTGAATATGCATGGTGTAAAATGTTAATGGGGAAAGTTTAAAACCAGGGAGTAAGAATAAATTCAGCTACCTTAAAATTAACCCTTTAAACACGAAGCGCAGACTGCGCTGTTTAAAGACCCAATCCGTACCGCGCTGTAAACACTTTTCATCTCTGTTATAAAAACCAATCAGTTTATTCTGTAAGTGGCACAAGTCGCTGTTTGTTCTCAGATAAATACAAAACAAATAAATACATACAGTGTGGGCAGAGCGTAGGATTGTTGCATTTAAAACTTGTTGGTGCTTCACGTAACCAGTAGGCTTTAAAAGGTTAAATCTCATTGTAACACTCAGTATATCATAATGTGTTTCAAGTGTACTGCCAAGTATAGAACCAGTTAATCGTATAAATGATAAGAGTGAAATTGGGACAGGTGAGTATTCAGTATATGTGATAAGAAATAGGTTAATTTCGCTCATAAGGTTGGCAAAATCACATCCTTTGCTGATAGCGAAATCATTGCTGAAGTGACACAATTTATCTCGCAAGCAACGTGTTGAAGTTAAGCAAGAGTACGGTTTTCGGCAAAGGCAGTTAGGCCTAAATCAGGAATGAAGTGTTCAAATCTACAAATTTGATGCTTGGAAAATGTAAGGTACTGACACATTACGGTAAGTAGGTTTTTGCTGAGATTTAATGTAACACTTTGTATCTCTTCATTGGATAAAATATATTGAACTTCAGCAACGATGGCGACTTCTCTGAAGATCAAAAAAGCAAATTTATTTACAGCAGCCATAATAATTAAGGCTGTCATAAGAAGTTTGACTGTATGTTGGTTATAGAACTGAATGTCAATCTTCTTATCACGCACAACTTGGCTTGTAAGCAGCAATAACATAAACTCGTCCAATGTCGATTACTACAAATTTTTCATACGACGTGTCTGTAATTGGCAATATATTTTATGCAGCATGATTTTTTCATTTTCTTTTTTCATTTTTATTTCCTTCTTCTTGGAGATTTTTTTTTCAAAGAAGTTCTCACAATTCGTTTTGTGTAACAGCCCAATGGTTATTACCGAAGAGGAAAAACAAAATTTGATGGGCTGCATCATTAGTTCTTGACACTGTGACATCGGAATTCGATAGAAAGCCTGCTTCTGTAATGTTGAATAATGTGTTTTGGGGGAGGAGTGAGGCAGGGTAGAGCAGTGTAGGTAAGCTGACAAAGGCGAGATTTGATACGCGTGCGCGTGTAAACATCGACCTTATTGACCTCTCCGTCTATCTCTGTGTGTGTGTGTATGTGTGTGTTTTCAGGGTGAGCTTGCTCTCGGTTTTGTTATACAACTGAGCGTCCTAACACTCACTTGAAGAGACATTCCATAACACACACAACAGTCTTATCTGTACTTGTTTTTTGTCAGAAAATTAAGAAATTGTGTTCAGATTTTGTATCACTTATTATAAGTCCATTTTCAGCGCCTCGCACTCAACTGCAAATATTCCGATAATCCTACATAATACGTACATAATATGAACGCTTTGTCGTATGACGGTTATGAAGCATAAAGCCTACGAACTGCCTTACAACTAAATCATTTGCTTTTTCCACCGATTATATTTAGTGGCTGTATACCGTTCTGAAAAAAAGCACGTATTTTCCTACACAACATTAACCGGTTGGTCTTTGTAATGCAAATGCACGGTGTTTCCTATCAGGTAGAAACTACATCCCACAAAGTATGTAATGTAGGCAAATATGACGCCACCACTCCAACAAGAAAAAGGAGCGTCCAACTCTGGAATAATTACGGAAGGAACAGCATGATCGTTACGAACACCATTCCGATATTGCGACCGAAGAACCGTACAGAATTACTCTCAAAATATTCTTCATGTACTGTCACTTCCCAGCAGGGGCGGCTCGTGCCTGAGAACTGCACGGCTGGAGCCCTTTCAGTAATTTTGACAAACATTTCACTAAAAATGTGAATCAAGTTTTCGTCAGGAGATGTGTGCATTCCGTGAAAGAACACGAATGAAATCGTGTTGAAGTTCAAATACTCGCGAAAGACTCTAAGCACTGCGGAAAGAGAGGGGGCTGCGCCCTATCTAGACATTGCGCGTTGCGTCAGGGATAGCCCGAACAGTGGGAAGACAGCGACAGCTCGCCAGAGAGAGAGTTAAAAGCAGGACTTTTTTACTCATGTTTACCTTTGCCAAAGCTTAAAATGCTGTAATTTTGATAACTCTTTTACTTAGTTGTTTTCAAAGCCATATTTTTTAATATTTTAAATCTTAGTAGCTGCAATTTTAAGACAAACATGAAAAAAGGACACTCTGAAGTACAGGGTTATTCGAAATGATTGTCGGGGTTTTAACAACTTGTAATTACACAATACACTTGAGATTTTTTATTTTTTTGTTTTGTTTAATTAATAGAACATCATTCCAAGTTTCTAATACATACCTTACAGTTGCTCTATATGTGCACTCTTTGTGATTCTACGAACATCAACACGATAATCGAGTTCGTTCAAACTGACAAGTTGTTAAACCCCCGACAACCATTTCGAATAATCTTGTATTTAGAGGGCATTAATGTTTCGTAATTAATTCTCACGAAAAAGATTGATTTTAAAAATTACGTCGTGCTACAGACACTTAATTTAGCTATTTCGCAGTCATCGCCTAACAGAATACAAACTTTTGTGAGAAAATTTAACCTTGCTATATAAGCTAAACATAAGTAGATGAGTGGCAGTGATGACAGACGGGCTGGATATAGTCTTCTCATTAATTATGTAAAAACTCTAGCCCCAGAACTACTGTACTTATCAGCCACAGGCCGCCACTGCTTCCCACATAGCTATATACGACAGCAGTGCAAAAGTATTGAGGGTCAGCGTACAGCAGTCTGACTGCTACTCTTACATATGTGTAATTGTTCTGTTTACTGACAACATTTGAACTGTAGAATATGCATGTTGCCCTGCTATTTCTCAGAAGCCCAGAGTTGGCTTTGCTTCCCAGAAATTAGGGATTAAATCCACAAAAAAAACTTAATGTGACTTGTGTGGTGCAATACAGACCGGAGGCAAATTTAGGCATTGCAGTAGTCTCTTACCAAGTTCATAAATCCAACAAAGATCTATTCCTGTTCATCACCGCTCTCTAAAATGTAAAACGGGCCAAACTAGTGGAAAGGTTACGATTATATCTGTCCTATTTTCAGGTTTCAAACGCGATGGATATCAGCGACTTCTTCTGTGGAAGATGAGCGCGCTGAATATCAAGATAGCTATAAACCCCTTCTAGCGTCTAAATTACGAAAGTGCCGAAGTCCACCCCAGTCCCCCGTTTGTTCCTCACGACGTGACAATTAAACAAGAAAAATATTTTATTTATCAACTTCTAATTATAAAGCTTAAATACCTTTCCCTTTCGGCATAAGTAGTAAGCACACGTTATTATTCAATTCGGTATAAAATAATGATGGACAAAGGAAGGTTTCTGACTTGTGTTCGGGAAATAACATCTTCAAATTTAAAGCGAGACAGAGACTATGCTACTTGAAGTTTTGAAGTGATTTATCCCACATTCGCGCGGCATATTCCTGGATATTGTCTTCATTTACGACAAGAACATTTCCTTAACACATTACTCAATTCATTATTTCCAGCCACCAAACTATTCGACATGATATTAACTCAGTTTCTGACAGCGTAATTAAACAAAGCACAGAGGTAAAAATGAGTTATGTTCGTAGCACATAATTTTGACCCTTATTTATTAGACGCTAGGAAATGACATCATACATTTAAAAACCCTCTAACATTTGAATGTGAACAAAGTAATTCTCATTCTTCTTCTTTTTCTTCTTTTTTGTACGACAATACAGCCCAATGCTGACCTTCGTCTCCTTAATGGAATTCTCCCAATCAACTGTGTTTTAGACCTCTATTTCCAGTATTTAATTTTGCACTTATTCATTTTTGTGTTCGCACAGTTCCAGTATCTGTTTTTTTTATCTTCCTTTTAATCGACTTCCTTGTGGACTATTTTAAATACTTGGCTTACTTTTCTTTTACTATTCATTCTATTAATACGGCCATTCCAATTCTACCGACTTATTCTGAAAAATGAAAGTATATCTAAATCTCTAAACACCTGCATTAATTTTTTATTACATCAGTTTCCTCATTTTGAACGAAGTAGTTACTGTAACCAAAATATTTTGAGCATTTTCAATGCTTTTTACAGTAAAAGGTATTTTATTCTTTACATGATAAAAAGTCCTGTTACAAGTTCCGTCTAGTCAAGCAGGAAACAGTAATTCGAAAGAGGTTATCAGCGTATTCTTAACACATTACCCTTTAAAAGACTTATATTACCTACAACAAGCCACGCTGGAACTGGAAATTCATTTACATATTTAGGTAAAAAAAAATTAAGTTCATTTGTAAAATATTCTGCTGTTTTTCTTTGCCATAAAATTGAACTTATTCAATAATTTTATGTTTTTTTGTCGAATTAATACTCAGATTTTTCATAAACAACGCGCCAAAATTTTAAAAAAGAACATTTCCTTAAAGGTTAAGAGTAGGCTGAACATGCTTTACCTAAACAAGGTATGAACCCGCGTTTCCAGTGTTTAAGTGGCCCTTTTGCCATGCAAACACCATGAAGAAAAGAAAGACTTCAGTACATGACCACACTGACATGTGTAAATGTCACCTGTACCAAAAGAATTTTCCTTGAGAATGACGTTCATTAATACGCTGTACTAGGATTACAGACTGGCTGAAAGATGAGTGTGACGCATACACACTTTTGCATGTGTAACTTGTTGCGCTGTCCAATCTGAGTTGCCCCTACTAAAGTTCTAACCATCCCCTTCACACCTCAATACCATTGTCATTCGTTACTCCCACCACCACTCTTCTTCGCAAAACCCTTTCCGTGAAAATCGTCGAAAATCTAGAGTCAATGGCTCAGTGATTTGCATGCGAATGAGACGTAAATGCAAATAAGTGAGTTGGAAAGACAAAATCTATGGGAGGTTTATACACTGAGGGAGTAGGACACATTATCTGTACAGCACTGGCGCTGCTATGAATGTCGAGGGCTTAGAGCAGACATTTGCATTCCCAGTTTAAGGAACTTGGCTGCAGGCTTATGTTTTAAAATGTTCTTATACAGTATCTGGCTCTTTCTAGAATTATTACACAAGCATTTTACTATAGCCTAAACTTGTCCCGGTTCTATAAAACATGCTGCAGTTCAAACTAAGAAGAAAAAGCGTGGCTACCTTTTCAACGAAAAATTTGCCAAGTTCTAAAAGCTCTTTGCAAGTTGATTTGTTCTGAATAATTAATCATTTCCTTAATGATTAATTATATTCTTTCTTTTATTAACCGGTTAAGAAGAAAAGTTTTAAAACAACACATATGTTATAAAATGTGTCAGAAAATATGAACAAGACATTCGTGTATATGTTTATGTGTGCGCTTTTTGAGTGGGTGAGTGAATGAGTTTGATTTTTATTTAAATATGTTATAAATTGCTAAAATCATACAGAATCTGTAGCAGATGAATGACTAACTATCGAAAACTGGTGGAAAGATACTGACAAGGGTAAGCCTAAGCACTTGGAAAAAACTCTCAGTGCCACATTGACCACCACAAATCCCACAAGAACTGAAATGGAACTGAACCCGGGCCTCAGCTGTGAGAAGAAGACGACCAACCGTCTGATAAGTGACACGGCCTTGTGCGTGTTATTGACTATAAACGGAATATTAAAATTCAAATTGTAGAATTTCGGAGTTGGAATGTACAATTTTTATTCCCCATCATCTTTTACACATCTTCAGGTATTCCCCGCTACTGATATTTTATTTATTTGTTTGTTTATTGGCAGGTAACAAAAACGAAGCAATAACATAAGTATGTGGAATAAATATTTTCGTGTTATTCAATATGAGAAATAAACCAAAAAATATAAGTAAAGTGTATAATTATTTTTTTCGCACTGGCCGAGGTCTTATCTGTGAGGTTCCTCGATCACACTCACACATACCACAATCGGCAGGACTCCTCTGGACGAGTGACTGGACCGTCGCAGAGACCTCTACGTGACACAACACAACGATCATAAGAAAGAAACCTCCATGCTCCCGGCGGGATTCGAACCCACAATCCCAACAAGCAAGCTGCCACAGACCCACGCCTTAGACCTCGTGGAAATGAGTTATTAAGAGGAGGGGTGGTGGAAATTTATAAATATTTGTCACTATTCATTAAAACAATTATTATTATTCCGTTTAATTTGCAGAAAGGTGCAAATCGGGAAATAAGCAACTATGAGCGGCCTGCTGTATACGATTAGTAGAATATTGTCTCTTTGGTTGAAGGCAGGCCGGCCGTGGGGCCCAACCAGCGTGCTATACAATGGACACTGGGTCATTCCCGGGGGTAGAGCGGCCGGGTTGTGACTTTGACCAACCAACCCCATCTAGCGCTCAGGTTAAAGAAAGGGTAGAGCTATACCTTTACTCACTCTGTGGGCCTTCGTGGTCTGTTCTAGGGTGAACTTCACTTTCTTTTACCGCGGTCTCAGGACAAAACAACCCACAGTTTTTCGGAGGCTGGACTTGTATTCGTGTTCAGTTAGAATTGGGGGAAAATGGAGTCCTGCTCTGGTGGCACCGTTAGACGTAGCTAGTCTCTGTCACTGCTTTGGGATATGGACAAGTTCCAATATTTCATATAAAACTATGGTCGTATAGCATCGTTCGCCATTTTAAAAATTATGTTAAAATTGTTTATAAAAGAATTGCTCAGGTAAGTAATGAATTCGTAGCTGCACCTAAAACAGAAGAAATGTAACGTAAGTAGAAGTCAAAGTAAAGTTTATCCCACCAACAGCCACGACGATACAGAGGGACAGTGGAGAGCTAGCTCCATTCATTCTTAATGCATGCATTAAATGCCAGTAAGTGGTCAAACAGATCAAAGAATTGAGGAATATAAGTAAGGTAAATTCCACCCTGCACTTTATGAAGACATGGGGGGACGGGAGGTTAGACAGACATATAATTCTACCCATTTTAAACTTCGGCGCTAGAATATGCTAGATGGTCAGTACCACGCTCCTGCAGCTTTACGCTTGGGAAAAAGGAGGCTAATCGGGCTTAGGGGCCGGTCTGGACGAGCGCCAAAAATCTCGTCCCCAGCAGGTTTAGAACTTCACACCGCCTAGCCCATAGCCAGTCACTTATCGATAACGCTATCCCAGCCACCGAATACTGTAGGATGTAAAGCAATAAACAGACACTTTGTGATCTGGACGTGTCAACTTGTGTTCTTGGTAGCATAACTGAAACGCGTAGATATGTTTCAGGATGCAGCAAGTAAACACAATAATTCGTGACCATGCACTGAAGCTTCACTATAAGAATAAAACCAACAAGTTTATATGAAAATATGTGAATTTATTACCTTACAATTGTTGTAATACTTCTACACGCTTCAACCACATTTTGTGGCCATCTTCAGGAAGGTGTTTTTTTTTCGAAGGAAATGTAAGATAGACAACCAAGCCAATATATAGTTATAACGTATTAAGTTTTAAATATGTGATGCACAATGTAAGTTAAAATATAGAATACAGATAAGATTATTTGTGCTAAATTTATAAGGGTAAGAATTGTTTATTTTTCCTGTGGTATGTGTGTGTTATATCATCATCTGTCACACAAAATTTTATTTGGAACATTGGCGTGAAGACGACCATTATTAAGACCGAAATAGTGTTGGAAGTATATACTTAAGATGAATTTTAGGAAAGCGGACTATGGTGAGAGGAAGTTGTTATTACGGACACAAAATGGTATTAAAGGGCAAGCTTCCGAAATAAAGGTGCTAAAATTCGGTATCTGTTGCATAATTATGCCTACTGTTTAGGAAAGGCAAATATGTGCTTCGTACTCCTTTGCAAATTTCCATAGAACGAAGAGAATGAGAGGGAATTCACAATCGTCACATCTGTATATTTGGTAGCAGTAGCCACCATGCAGAGAATTAACATGAGTTAACCCTTTAAATGCCGAATTAAATCCCATCTGCCATTTGCTGGCATTATTAGAAGCTCACCATATTCTCCACGTTAGCAGGAAAAGGTTAAACTCTGTAGCCATGAAAAAATTCATAACATGCTACTTTCAGAAAAACAGAGAACATCTCATTAAAGGGCCGTGCAAATTGGTCCTTTCACTGAATTATAAAACGTTATTGTTTCTTCCAAAGTTTATACATAAATTATTTTACCAATTAATCTCTTGATTTGTACGGTACATAATGAAGCTGGTGTTAAATAGATTCTCATTAAACGTTTAAATCTAGTGACAACCCTCACAATAAATAACATTTTTATAAAATATTTTGTTATTATGAAGAGTAATATATATTCTGGGATATAGAGTCGTGTAATGTGGTGAAAGTTTACAGACTTTCAAAGAAACATTCATTTATCGTCATCATGGTGACGTCCCTACTGATGGAAGCAGCAGGATCCGCCGGAACTTTAGCAGAATTATACCAAATTTTACGGCATCACAATTCAGACCACAGCAACATTCTTAGTGACCGCCATGTTTCTCATTATCGTTCTGATTACCCATGGTAAATAGTAGGTCATTTGAAAAGAGGTGCCCTACATATAGTTTTTAAACTTACATATCCACTTGCCTGGGCAGATAGGAGAAAATATGAACTTCAGTCAGGATATCACCACAAGCGGGGATAACGCAGTCGGTATCATGACAGGTTACAGGCTGCAAATTCAGGTATGGTAGTTCGAATTTCACCGCCGTCACGAGGATTTCCTCAAATCAAAGAGTTGGACTAGCACCATATTCAAAGGATATCGGCCGCTTTATCCGAGGCAGTAAAACGGCCAGGGAGTGAATTTGACCACTCTTTGTTACCTAGATTCAAGAGTAAAAATGAATGGAACTGTAACGCCATTCCGCCACGTGCCTGCATAGCACGTTCAGCAAGAACATAACCTCGAGACATTTAATATGCCTAAAATCCACTCGGATACTTCTAAAAGTTAAGCTTACAATAATTCTGCTACACGACCCAGTCTGAAAATCCCCATACGCTTTAGTCTTCTTAATTGGTACAGAGAGGACGCGTGTTATAAATAAAGTTGAGAATAGGAAAAAAAGAGTAAGGATGGGAAAAAGAAAGACAAAGGAAGGGAGAGAAGAAGAAACATCCAAAGAACAAGCTTAGAAACAAACAAATCTTAATGTTTTTGTTTGTTGAAGGTAAGTAAAAATTTTCCTTATTATTATTACCACATTTGTTGCTTTATAGCAGTCAAGAGTGACTGGACCTCTGGGTAAGGAAGGATGGAGCGCTCCAGCCCAGCATCCTGACTGGTTTCCATAGCAACAAACATTGTACGCTGGATGGGATTGGAAAATGCGGAGTTGAGGGTTGAAACAGTACCAAGCATTGATTGAGCGAGAGAGTGTGTCTGAGAGCGCATGCGATTATATCCAGAGTATTGAAATGCTGGAGAGGGAGGAACCAGCAACTCACAACTCCAACATCTTTGTTGGGGGGGAGGAGGGAGGGAAGAAGGGAGGGAGAATACCTACATTCATGTTAATTTCACATGGCAAATGTGTCATCTTTGTTCAGTAAGGAAGTCTGAGGAGATGGTGTAAACCTTAATATTGGCTCATTGTACGCATTTCTCAACACAGTAAACCTGTCACTGCGTTTATATTAAAGCGGACGCATCAACATTTGTTCACGTTCAAATTCTAATCACATACTTTACAAAATAAATGAAAGAAGTTACGTAATACCTACTTGTACATAACGACTTTGGTTTGTGACTGTTTTGAGTACCACTACAGTGATAGTACATGCCGTTTACAACAGAGGGCAGTGATTTCTGAAAAGGATCTCTCATTACGCAGCAGTCAACAGGTACCGAAGTTTCTGTCGACAATGTAGCGTTTTACTTCGCAGATAAAATTGATCAACCTGTCTCCTAATATTTTGCAAATATACACAGTGAATATTTGGTGAAAATATGGTTTTGTAGTACCGATCTAGTGCTATAATATGTACGAAAGGATCAACTAAAGGTTTCTCATCAGACATTTCAACTAGAAATGCCGTAGATTAGAATATGAATATTATGTTGAACTTGTGATATGATGGAGACGTTGCTAGCGTTATACTCGCCTAAAACTATTCTGCGATACCTAGAACCTCACGGCAGTGACGGTGTGAATATTACTGCCTCCCGAGAATCGATAAACTAAACTGCAGAGAACGCACAGCCTCCATAACGTTATGGGAGTTGGTGACAGTGTAAAGAGAGTAGGGTCTCCGGAAATATCTGTACATTTATACCAGACCGTACTGCGTCAAATTCCAGAAGACCGTGATGTTTATTCGACTACTCTATTTCTTACGTTTCCTATTTCGAACTTGTTAGAAAAAATTCAGTATGTGAACTTTAAAATATGGCCGATTATCACCCTGTTCAAGAGTGTGCCACTATCACAGTGAGGTTTTTTGACACGATTCGAATACCCATTCCAGTTTTTTTTAATTAGGCTGGTAAAACTGACTTTTGACTTACTTGTTATTTTTTGTACATACTTCTAAGTATACTATGTAAGGTTTGATACTGAAAAGTACAGCAACATTATCCCGAACAATAAACTGTTAAATTTACTGTTAACGGTAAAACGAAACCTCCGAATCTGAACTCGTGTTATATCTGAACAATTATTTGAATTGACCTAAGATAAATTACAGATGTTTTCTTTAATTTACAGGCAATTGTTCCCCGTCTTATTTGTGGTAGAAATATTAGTGAATAATAACTTAGAAAGAAAGTGTAAGAAAGTGGTGGTAGCGTTACCATACCTTCATTGGTCTGCAGGAACTGAGGAAATCAGAATAGCCAGTGTCCTGGACGTGACTGGAAATCCCCACCCCCACCGAAAGAAAATATTAGTAAGAAAGGCTGCTCTGCATTAATATCACTAACTCTGTAGGTTTTATTAGTGATACTACACTAATCGCTACTGCCACCAAGACGACGACGAAGACGACGACCACCACCACCACTACCAGATTGCTTACTGCAGCATCACAGAGGAATTGTAAACGTCTTCTGTAGCATTGTTACAGAAGACTAGAACGTGCTGTTGGAGCTGGTTACGGAACTATCAGCATATAAATGTCAGCTTATATATATGAATGCGATAGGCTAAACACTGTAAACCGAATAGCATTATCCACAGTGTATCACCTACACTTCACATATTCAAGGACAGTATTTGATTTCATTTCGAATTGGCAGTTTGGATGGAAACTTAAGTGTTTTTTTGGGAGTCGATGGCGGTGAGACGTTATAGATTATTATCCTTTAAGTATTATTTTTCTCTATAAGTTTCAAATTAATGCATGTGGAAGTGCATCTACAGAGAATAATACAAGAAGAGGGTGCAACAGCTCAGTCGGCATACTGATTAGGCTACGCCTGAGTGAAGTGTAGCTGATTCCCAGCCTGGCAAGAGAATTTCTATCCTTGTAAAGACCCAGAGCTCACTTGGGGTCCAACAGGTATCCTCTTCCATGGTTAATGGTGGCCCTTTCTCCAAAAATAAAGTGGTAGTGGCATGAAGTTAACCAATCACTTCCATCAATAGTCGCAGTTAAGAATGGGTGGAGTTAACCTCTACTCCATATGTACCTTGATGCCGTGCACAGGGAAAACTTTACCTTTATTTAACCTTTAATAGCACCAAGCCAAGTGAAATGAAATCGACACTCCTCGGACACTGAAATGAGTGAATGCACAGATCCGGATATGCTACTTTTTAATTTAAACTATAGCGGACAGTATGCATAGTAGGGGAGATGGACCCCTCGCAGAATCTCCATTGCAATCCACCTTATCACATGAGTCGTGGAGGAGCCGGAAGACCGGCAATTACAGAGGCTGAGTTATGTGCTGACGATGTCGGTGAGGAAGACCGTGGTGGGAGTTCGGCCACAAACACGTCTCCCTCCCTTTCCCCCAAGATAATTTGCATGAGAATACAACGCCTTCCCTCCGTTTCTCCGTCCCCAGTTCCACTGTGCAGTACAATTCCACCCATAACCCATACTTTACTGGCAACTTCTGTTGCTGGACTCTACGTACTACTGGCACAGGCCGACAACCGGGGGTCGCTGGGGGTGTTGCGCCCTTATTTACGACATTCAAATTCAGAGATTGCTGTAGCAAAGGACAGGGGTCCCCACCACCTCACGAACATTCATTGCTATGTATCTAGGAGACGTGTGTGTGTGTGTGTGTGTGTGTGTGTGTTTAGGAGTTATGAATGGAGAATAGGAAAAGAAGGGACCCCAAACGTTTTCACTGTGTAACTTTGTATGTAACTAAAGCAACTGTAACATCCAACATAGAGAGAGGAAACTAGTGGATTGTAATAATTTGAAACTTGCACTCAGATACTAATAACAATATAATGTAAAACAAGGGGTTTTGAGCAAAATGCATGAAGCCCAAATACCTATAACAGAAATTCTTGTTCTTTCATTGAGGTTAGATCGGTGGGCCTATTGCTGTTTTCACTTTCGTTCATACAATTGGAGCTAAAGAATTCTAGTTTTTCATGAAGAATCACTGATAAAAAATCCAAATTAACGTGCGACACTTGCGACTTGAGACGTAGTGTGTCTGAAGACAACATGGATTTCTAAAAGGATTTGAATTACTAAGCGGCATTAAGCATTTCAGTACGCTAATAAAGGTAAACTTACCCCTACCTGATTGAAGAACTTAACAGGGTTTCAGGCGAAGTCTCGGCGATTGACAACGGGTATAAAATTACTTGCATGAAGCAAACTGTCTGTCTGTCTGTCTGTCTGCCTAACGAACTAACAGATTTAAGTTCAATTTTTTAATTTATGCCCTTAAAATTTCGGATGTTTGTGGTGTCCAATAGCGAATGACTTTCATTCCGAGATTAAAAAAAAACTACATCATTCATTCTTAATAGTGGGACTAATCAAATGTGCTACTTCCTTAGTCTAGTGGCAGAATAAGATTTTTCTTTTATAAAGAATAACCTGAGAAATGATACAGTTTATGGCTACCGCGTGTGATATGATGCTTATAACAAGGCAGTGATTGTGTGTTAATTATACTTATTGCGACCTTAAGAAACGTAACTTATGATGTAATATTTTTTTTCGAGTTTACGTGTCGTGTGGAAAATACAGGCTTTTGTTACTCAAAACACTGAATCAAAGCTTAATGTAAAATCTAATAGTTGAAAAATACGTATGAAAATGTACGCAATGAATATTCAGGAAATGTGTTTCAAACGAGCGTTATAAAATTGCAATAGGAATGAAACGTGACCTATTCGTCAAGCCAAAGAGGAAAAAACATTTAATACAAGACGCGATATTTGTATTCTTAAGTATTTCTAAAAAAACTAATGAATTCTTAAGGGAGTGAACCGAATAATGACAATTAAATAATCATGACTATAATTCTAGTGTGTTTGATTTTTGTTTTTAAAGCACATTAGAGATTATTTACATAAGTGAGAGACAATTCCTCTCCGTTAGCCTCATCACGCAATAAATTTGTGTAAAATAAGTTTGATATGAAATTAAGAGTTCGGTTATTGTCATCGTCATCGATTTTATTACATAAATCAGTGTTTTTCTTAATTTGTCGGATTTTTTCCCCAGAGCTGTTTTTGTTGCTTAATGTTTTTTTTTACCAGATAATATATTTTCAGGATCATAAATTTCTGTATTTCCAGCCTCTATACTTATCTTAAGTTTACTGTTTTCAAACTGTCTCCAAGGCTATGAGGTGCAAATGTCGTGGAGGGCTGCCGGTTCACTATAATCCACAGACTTAATTATTCTTAATTTTGTTCATACCGTAAGGATGATATTAAAAAGAAAAAGAATGATGCCGTCTATCACATCTAACAGCCCTAGTTGTGACAGACACACCTTTCTTTCGCCTTACATGTTATCTGTTTATCTCATTAAAGAATGGAATACTATCTGTCGGTCTACAGGTACAGCGGTGTTTTGCTGTTGACAGGTACACAAACTTAGGTCGTAAAGAGCATACTGCCTTTTATATTCTTTAGGTCTAATCAGAAAAGGAGCACATTTCTGTGAAACGTCGCCATATTTCGCCCATTATTCACTGTGTTTCACCCCAGAAGACAAAATCAGTCACCGTAATCATACTCTACGACATCGCTCGTACTTCTGAGATAACATTTTTTAAGTTCTTAATCATAGGTTTATCATTTTATTAGAATTAATAGTTATATTACTCACTACTTGGAATGTAGTGTATATGTAGACTATACAGTAAGCTATAGAGGCTATTACAAGCACATTTATAGAGCAAGAAGGGAATATTTTTGAACATGTACAACATACATTAAGAGCCTTATACAAGCCCCTATAGGGGTTTTAATACTGCACTTTACTGAAACAACATGAACGAAGAATAGAGACAGTGATGGTGAAATGTTTGAGGTCATTAGCTCCATAAATGTTTTAAGGTCATAAAACAAATGAAGATATAATACAGAAATGAATACACTCTTACATTTTAAATAATATTTTCTCGGCTGTAGGTTTAGTCTGGCACCATGTTAAACAAAAAATATTGTACGAATACACTCCGACCGACAGAAGAATTATAATTCGACCAAGAAAAATGTGAAAAAACCAAAAGCCATGAGTATGGACAAAGTTTAAAATGGTTTCTGCACTGCTTCTGCTACTAATAATTGATGATGGTGATGACGAGAATGATGATGATGATGATGATTAGTGGTGTTGGTGGTGGTGGTAGTAGTAGTAGTAGTAGTAGGGGTAGTAGTAATAGTAGTAGTAGTAGTAGTGGTAGTAATAGTAATAGTAGTAGTAGTAGTAGTAGGCATTTAAGAATTTTGAGAAAAATTAAAATGCGTTTGCTTTTATTAGAGAATGAGAGAAATTGTCATGAGGATGTGTCGGACGACAGAGAGTAAACTTGCGTTTCCTGGGTAAATCAACAAAACACCACACACAATTTACCTTATTACAGCCCGCTGTAGGTGAGACAACCTACATTCTACAATAGTTATCAATATTTATCAATACGCTAAGAGCTGTCAAAGCGTGAAGCTCGCAAATACTTTTATTGCTCAAGTTTTCAGATGTGGTTAGATATTTTTAATTTTCGTCACCTGCATTAAAAGTATCCCCGGTTGATGGGAGAAACATGCCCCAAGCCAGTGGAGGCGCTTCTTTTCTGCATTCCTGCAGTACAATAATTCACGCCCATGATGTTCTGCTATGGTGCTTTAAAAAACAACGAAATAAAGAATGGGACTGGAGTTTCTCCCTACTATTACTTAAATTGTCCCCTCCGAACAACATCAAATCCAGGGTCCTTACCCTCAATTTAAAAGCTATGAGAATCCGTGATGATTGTGGGCAGAAAAGACTGCTGAGTGCCACTTTACATTATAAATTCAGGGTTGTCAGTTCTAATGGAACAAATTAGGGCAAAAATATAAGGGGGTAAGAAAATAACTTTCTTAGAGAAAAATGCAATGTCATGTTGAGTATGGTTTTTATCAAGTGAATGAATAAGCCGAGATAATGTTTAAAAAGCATTAATGGTTGTGTATGGGAATGGAACTGTTGCTTTGAATAATAACATAAACATCAGGCATCGGAAGTAGGTAAGGACCATGTCTGTCATCAGAAATAACAAAATAGGACGACAGCAGGATCTGAATTACGAAAACATTTTTTTTAAACAAAATATAGACGATATGAAACAGAATTGTTGTATTTCGTGACGCTGTCAGTTGCTAAGATTATATAGCGTTTTTCGTAGATGAATTTAAAATGAAAATAGAGCACCGAAGATTTATTACTTCCAGGAGGAATATAAGTAAAGGTAAAGTGATCCCATTACAGGACCAGTGTGGCCCAGAGGGTGGGTAGAGGTATAGCTCTACTCTTCCATGACCGCGGCACTAGAAGGGGGTGAGTGGTCAGCAGCACGCCCCGGCCACACTTTACTCCCGGGAAAGACCCGGTACCCATTTTACAGGAGGCTGGGTGGGAGGAGGTATGTAAGTACTCCAAAAAAACCCTGTCTTGGTAATCGTTAGCCTAAGCATATTCCCCTGTTAGAGTTTAGGTGTCTGTTACAGAACTCAGTGATGCGGCCAAACGCAGAAATGGCTAACAGAAAAGGGGACGTCGACTTGCGCTTCGCGCAAGTCTCCACCCCCCTTTAGCACTTTGGCTTGGCTTGGCTTGGCTTGGCCTGTCTTGGTAACATGTAGCCAAACACGCAACACACAAGAAGTGACCTGGGGCTGATCCCAGGACTTAGCAGTAACATATATTTGGCTAATCGCGTGCAGGACATGCATATGCACATGCAAATGAACGGGGCTTTTTATAGATAAATAATTTTTGTGTTAACCGTTAAATGATTCGTAGAGACGCATTTCATGCGTTAATTATGCAACTCTTTGCCTTAATAAGTACCCGAAGTAAAATTGTAAAAGTTTCACTCTAAAGCTATCAGGCCTATGTTAAAAGCTAAATCAGTCCCATTACAGTCCCAAGGTGCCCAGAAAGTTCCAGGAAATTAAGATTCCCAGATTACGTGACAATGGCCCAGTTTGTCAGCCTTACGCACCGGCCGCTTTTACCTCCCAGGAAATATTCCTATTACCATTTCTTTTAGAGGCTGAGCCGACCCCAGAGCCATAGTGCGATCGGAAGGATTATGTCAACGAAAAATTCCAATGACACCATCTGAAATCAAACCATCGACCTTCCGATTTGTAGCACAGCACCTTAACCACTGTGCTACCGAGGTCCCCATCAGGCCTACGTAGTTTAACAAACGATGTTTATTATGCAGGTATCAGATTCGAATTCCAGCTGCGGTACATATTCCCCTGACTCACACTTGTATGATTGCCTTTCATTCCCTCAATGCCAAAGCTGACATAACACTTTGATCACCTGCCTCAAAATTCTTTTACTCTCAACAACAGTGATCATCTTTCAATGCCTTTCAACGTTTTTAACATCAGAGGTTAAAAGCTTAAGAACCTACCATCAAAGGCGCACATTTTAATTAAACAGTGAGAATTTATGCACATTCTCAGTAATTTTTTAAAGAAATAATCAGCCACGACAAAAATATCTCTTTTTAATGAAAATCCAGGAAGTCTAAACTCGAAATGTTGATACATGTTGCTTGATAGTCGGTTTTGAAACGTTAAGCCCTACGATAACACTGCGTCCATTGTCACAATCGAATTCAGCATCATTGGATTAAGTCGTTCACAATTACCATCCAAATCTTGTATTCATTTGACTCTCCCCTCATACATTTCAAACTACCCGACGGGCAAGTGAGTTAGTTCTACAATTTACATTCCCAACACTGCACTTTACTTAGCCAAATGCAGTGGGGTACAACATACTAATAACACACAAAGACATTCAGACATGTCAGTTGTTCATTTTGTTATGTTAGAGTGTTTCTGTCTCCGTCTTCCTAACAGGCATCCCGTGTTCGAGGAGCATGTTACCACACTTTCAATTAGTGACAAAAACAATTGGTCCTTGTTAATGTCACTGCTGTACCCTCGCACGATCCATCTATTTCTCTGTCTCCATCTGCTTGCCGTCCTCTCTATTAAACCCACACATTCTCTCTCTCACTCTGTCTACAATGGTGTTTTGGTGGGCTCCCTTTAATGAGTTGCAGCAATTATCATAACAGAAGAGTTGCTACACAGAAAAGTACATAACAAACTTAAAGAGACATCATAAGTTTCGTCATCACCGTTGTGTTTATAATTAAACTAGATTGGAATGCATGTACTTGTCTAACACAACTATATGATGGTAGAGATATGTATAGAATTTATTACATAAAGATCAACTACGTGTTTCGGCACTTTACATTGGCCAATGTAAAGTGCCGAAACATGTAGTTGATCTTTATGTAATAAATTCTATACATATCTCTACCATCATATAGTTGTGTTAGAAAAGTACATACACTCCAATCTAGTTTAAAGAGACATATCCTTAAAGAACTCTTAGAGACTGCGTGGGGCCTCTTTCTGTATAAAGTTAACAAATAATCACCTTTGGTTTAATCTTGTAGAAGTGATGATTTCATGCGTGTTTTTGTGATGGGGTAAAGTCTGGAAAATACTACCAATTCATCATTTCGCGAATACCTTCTATACTTTTAACAGTACAATTTTTATGATTGTATTTGCAAGAAGTGGAAATACTGGACATGACAAAATCACATTACCTTTTAGAAAATTACAAATTTTCGTTACAAAAGGAATTGTTTTCCTTAAAAATTTACTAATGGCGTTATTAATGTGCGGGTGATAAAATCGAAAAGAATGAGATGGGTTGGGCATGTGGAGCATATGGATGAAAAGAGGGGGGTGTATAGGGTCTTGCTGGGGAAAACGGAGGGAAGGAGACCACTGGGGAGACCTAGGCGTAGATGGGTGGATAATATTAGGATGGATCTCCAGGAGGTGGGATGTGGGTATATGAACTGGATTGGGCTGGTCCAGGATAAAGACAGGTGGCGGACGCTTGTGAGTGCGGTAATGAACCTTCGGGTTCCGTGAAATGCGGGGAATTTCTTGACTAGCTGCAAACCAGTTAGCTTCTCAAGAAGGA
>Ga0123352_10004069_pt1 | contig 21420 bp, 10 predicted proteins | sample TergutLab28metaG_FD_89700 | JGI IMG/M metagenome (GOLD analysis project Ga0123352, IMG submission 89700) | Labiotermes labralis P1 segment gut microbial communities from Petit-Saut dam, French Guiana - Lab288 P1 | ecosystem: Host-associated > Arthropoda: Insects > Digestive system > Gut ...
AATTATTTTTTTTTAATTTTAGCACAACCTGTATATAAAATGTGAATAATGCAGGAACCAAATACGTTAGAATTATGAAACAAACTGCATTTTGAAGAGAAAAAAAACGGAGAGTATATGCCATTTTAAAATATTCAGTGCTTATATTTGTTGAATAAATATATAAAATGCAACTTTAGAGGTTAGTGGTGCGGTGCGACAGTTATAGTTGACATTAGGCGTCAAAAGGTTAATACATCCATAATCAGGAGCCTGTGATTTTTCTATTGTATCACCACATTGGTCATGTGTTCTTGTTTTGATGTGTGTTGGAGTTTTGGTGTGGCTGGATTGGGGTGGTATCCATGTAGCAGGCTTCAGCCTGCTACATGGATACCACCCCAACCCAGCCACACTGAAACTCCCAACACACGTCAAAATGAGAACACAAGACCAATGTGGTGATACAATAGAAAAGTCACAGGCTCCTGATGATGGATGTATTAATGTCTGAAACATGTTGAGCATAGAAGAAGTGAAATAAAACATAATAACTAGTGAAATCAAGTTGGTCTCTTATTCTTCAACTATCACAATGATGCACGGTCCAATATATGTAAGAGTTTCCCAGTTACTTAAATTTAAAAAATTATTAAAATTCAAAATTTAAAAAAAGCCTTTATGGAACCTGGAGGTTCATCACTGTACTCACAACACCTGGCCACTTGCTCTTGAAATCCATTTTATTATTACCCTTCCAATTCTGCCTAGTGTTCCTAGTGGTCTCTTTCCATCAGGTTTCCCCACCAAAAACCTGTATGCACCCCTCCTCTCCCTCATTCATGCCACATATCCCAACCATCCCATTTTTCTGTATTTGAACACCCATGTAATATTTAGTGAGGAGTAGAGATCACGAAGCTCCACATTATGCTATTTCCTCCTGTCCCATTACTGCATCTCTCTTAGCTCAAATACCTTCCTCAGCACCCTGTTCTTGAACACCTTCAATCTATGTTCTTCCAATAATGTGACAGACTAAGTTAAAAATTAATATAACATAATGTTAATGTTTATGTCTAAACATGATCAACTCATAATATTCACCTCACTCTCTTCAACTTTGCGTTTTTTATGTTTCTTATGTTTCTTGTGTTTCTTATGCTTCTTATGTTTCTTCTCTTTCTTCTTCTTCTTTTCTTCAACTTCAGCATCACTCTCCTGCAAGGACAAACAGCAGCTTGCAAAACTGTCTCCAAAATATACTGCACTTGACCAGTAAATGAAAATATAATCATTATTATTTGGAAAGAGAAACTGTACTGTGACAGTAAGTGCTATAAAGGCAAAGCCATGCCTGTATGCACCATGAAGGCATACAGGGGAGTGGAGGTATGGCTCCACTTATTCTTAACCTTGCCAATCTATGCAGGTGAGTAGTCAGCCTAACATCCTGGACGCTATGTCCCCAGGGAAAATGCCCCCCCCATTACCCAGTGAAAATGAGGCTGGATTGGCCGCAGAGCCAGTCTGGATGTTTTAAGAGTACAGCCAGCAGCCGCCTCATTTACTGACTGCACTATCCTAGGCACTGTGAAATGCTACTGTACAGCAAACAAATACAATTCAGTTCATGCACAAATTTCACCACCACCATAATCAAATATACAATTCAGTTTCTGTGGTCCGTTCCTCTCAACCCAGAGCCACATTTCCCTCAGTACTTTATATGACACTTTTCATGCATGTTACAGTAGCTACAAATCTTAAATCATGTAAATATGCTAAACTACAATTTGAAATCCTTAAATAAAGAACTGTAAAAAATGCTTCTCAATGCTGAGTGAACAACATGACCAAGCAAATCCTACAAATACAGTATAAATGTGAACTCTAGGTGATTCAAATATTAAATTCAATCCTTCACATATTACCTCAGAGTCACTTGATGACTCTTTCTGCTTCTTCTTCTTTTTCTTTTTAGTTTTTGTTTCCTCCTCGGAACTGGATGCCCGCCGTTTCTTCTTTACAATCTTCACACGTTCCTCTTCCTCCGACTCCTCTGATTCAGAGGTGTCTGCCTTCCTTGACCGACTCTGCAATGACAGAACAGTAATTTTCTTCTACTGAAGTAGTTAAAAGAATGACACTGCTTTCATCTTGTGGTCAAAATCATAATTATGATTAAGTTTATAACACTAAGAAACAAATGGCATAGTATAAACAATGGTGCACACCTCAGAAGGTTAATTCCATATTTCTGCATCATGCTGTGTTAACAGTGATAGTGAATACTGTAAGATATGTATGTAGGCCTAACGTTTAACAATACCAATGTAATCTACCTAATACTACAAAAATTGAGGCAAGAAGTTCATTTGAAATACTACCAAATTTATAAGAGATTACATGGTGTCACACCCCCAAAAGCAATATTCATCATCATAACTGCCTCATGACAACCTCAAATCCCATTCAGTTGGAATATTTTCAGTTAAGGAACACATTCACAAGAATCCACATCCATTACACGAATGCCATATGCTTCCTTATTAGCACCACAATCATCATTAAGTTTTATTTAGTGTATTTTTCCACTACAGGGCACACACACTGTTCAAAAATAAAGTGCCAATTTTCCTTTATCAAGTGACAGTCCATCCTTTGTTTAATAAATATGGTATAAAGATGCTGGTTGGCTTAATATGGCCCAGGATATGGTCCAACAATATGCTCTTGTGAACTCAAAATGAACCACCTGGTTTCATAAAGCTCAGAGAATTTTTTGAACAGCTGAATGACTATTTGGTTCTCAGACGTTGATGTATTGTGTAAGTTATAACAACATGTCTGCCAGCCATCCTTACCACCTGCTTGTCCTGGGACCCAGACTTCCTCCGTTTGGGAGACGGAGATTCTGAGCTCTCAGAAACCTTACGTTTCTTCTCTTCAAGTTTTCTCTCTTTTTCAGTTGGACGTGCCGGTGACTCTGACTGTTTCTTTGCACCTTTACGATCTCTGTTAACAAAAATTCAAATACAGAATAATAAACTCTTTAAATAAGTAAAAGCTCACCTCATAACATGCCAATGCAGGCATATAGGAGACGCAGAGTTATAGCTCTACCCATTTCAATCCTGGCACCAGAAGCAAGTGGGTGGTCAAAGCCAAACCCTGGCCACTTTCCTCCTGGGGACAAGCACTTCTACCCATTGTAGAGGAGGCTCAGTGTGCCCCAGGGCTGGCACGGATGGGTATGCAGAAAAGAAAATATCTTGCCCCACCCCTGTCTGACCCAGATCATCCAGCCTGCAGTAAGTCACTATACTATGTTATCTCAAACCCTACTGCAAAGAGTGGCTGTCTAAAATGATTTCTCTGGCAAAGGTATCAGGAGCTGCACCTCAAAAAATACGTAAAAGGCTAAACACTAAAATGAGAGAAAACAGATAAACAAATGAAATAAAGGTAAAGTGATCCCGTTACAGGCCCGGTGTGGCCCAGAGGGTGGGAAGAGGTATAGCTCTACTCTTCCATGACCGCAGCACTAGAAGGGGGTGAGTGGTCAGCAGCACGCCCTGGCCGCACTTTACCACCGGGAAAGACGTGGTACCCATTTTACAGGAGGCTGGGTGGGCCCCAGGGCCGGTCTAGATGGGCGGAAAATCTGGGATTCGATCCTGGACCGTTAAACAAATGAAATACCCTACATAAATTATTAATGGACCATTGCCACTATATGAATATTCGCAGAGCATGTTAAATGTACCAATATTAATTTGCCTCCCTCAGTCTGATGGAAGGATCACACATCAACAAAAAATGGTAGTTCTCACTGAAATTGAAAGCACCAAGGAGGAGGAGGGTTTTGTTATTTCAAGATAAGTGATATCCCTTGTCTAGATTCAAACTTGACACTTCTTGCGTGATTTCAGGCACCTGCTGTGAAGCAGATGAGAACTGTGTTTTTCTGGGTTATTACATAGCAAGCAGTGGTAGTTCCTTACCGATGTTTTGGGACAACATATCGGCCCCATCTGCAAGGGTAAAGAATTCAAACAAGACCCCTGAAGATGAGACTGACAGATTGTCCTGAAGCATTGGTAAGGAATTACCACTACTCTTTGCACAAGAGCCTAGAAGAATGCAGTTCTCTGGCAGTTCCTGATCATATCAGCAGTGCTTCTGCTACAGCCAAAGTGCCTAACTTCATTCTATTGGCTCCTGAATGCAGTTAACTTCAATTAGGCTCACCTTTCTCTAGTAGGTGGTGAATCTTCAGGATCTTGTTTCACAACTTTACGAACTGCTTTCTCACGACCTGTTTCTTTTATGACAGCTGATGACTTTTTATGGTTCTTTTCCACTTGGCGGGATTCTGAAATTTGATCCCTTGATTTTAACTTGTTTTTGTCAGGAGAAGGGGAGGGCATTTGTGGCATACCCTTCTTCCGATTGCCTGACGAATCCCTGTCATCATGCTCAGAAGGAGACCTGCAAAATAATTATTTTTTCATTCTAGAGCAAATGAAAGAGTCCCCATAGAAATTCGGTTGGGAGGAAGATTTACAAAGGAAAATAGAGGAATTAACAAAGCAATTAGATGATCTTCAACAAAGAGAATCAATATAAGATGATCTACCAAAAGAATTAATAGAGAAGGGAAGGTTAAAAGCAGCAATAGATAATTTGACACAAAGATTAGTAAAGTCAAAAGAAAATGTTAAAAGTCAAGAAATACAGGAACAGCTGTCAAAGCTAGAAACGGAAGCAACAGAATTAAAAAGTAAAATGGATCAGTTGACAAGTGAAAAAACTGTAGGGGATTTAGCAGAAGTTAATGCTATTAAAAGTTTATTTGGTGATCATGCTTATAAAGTGCCCATTTCCTCAACAAAATCATCTATAGGACATTTGCTTGGAGCAGCAGGTAGAATTGAGGCAATCTTCTCTATTCTTGCATTAGAAATTAGTATAGTACCACCAACTTTAAACTTATTTGATCCATCTGAAGGTTGTGATTTAAATTTTGTACCTTTTAAAAGCACAAGAACATAAAATTAATTTTGCTCTATCAAATTCTTTTGGCTTTGGTGGTACTAATGCATCCTTGTTAAGAGCACCCACCAATAGCACAGCGCATTTTAGGCCTCCAAAGGATTAGACAGTATGGATTTTATAATTAATCAACCAAAAGCAAGTCTTTATAACATGTCACCAGATAAATTTCACTGCCTAGTCACTCACAGCCCTTGCACCAAAAATGTCTGTGTATGCAATACCAACTTACAAAATCATCTTCCTACAAGTTGCACAGTCTTCAAACATCCATCACCACACAAATCTTCAGACCCTCATTCAATTGCTTGGCCTCTGGTGCCAAGTAATAACATCAAATTCTGGCTCAAGACAGGGACCAGTGGTGGGATCATGTGAACATGATAATGAATTTTCACGTTCCACCAAGGCCGGATATTTCTTTAGCAGCTGAGAACCTACTTGTTCCTCCAGGAAGACTCTAATCCATGGAGTTTGTAATCTCTATTCATATTTGTATGAAATTCTAACTTACCTTCTAGATTTACTTTTAACAGACCTCTTCTCTGCACTGCTGTCCTGATCCTTGTCTACTCGTTTTCTGAATGGTGATGGTGTTCTTGACAAACTGTGTGAGAACTGAAATCAAAAGAAATTAACAAGTGCTGGAATCATCATTCATAGCAACAATTAACCATTCATAACAGAAAACACTTCAAACTGTTCAAGAGTCGGATGTGAGCTGACAGTTTGAGGGTGTAAGAAGGAGAAACATGAGTTGGGGTAGGTATACTAACAAAAACTGAATGTAACAGATATTTTACAACAAAACATTTAATTACCCTAAGGCAAGTGATGCTACTGCTGCACACTTCTCTCAAGTTCATACCCACCACATCAGTATTAATGACAGCATTAAATTAAAAACTGTCAAGATACTTCTGGTGGAATGACACAGATACTTAGTTTAATGAAATATGTCGATTAGTTCAACTGTTTTCAGTGGATATACCACCAAGGCTAAAGTGGCTGATAAAACCTAATACGAGTTAAAGAAAGGGGGTTCTGGATCCATACAGTAGCAACAATGTACAGCAGAAACTCATTATAACTAGAGTGCCTCTTTATATGATGAAAATGTACTTACCACGCAGTGATCATGCTCCCCAAGACAGCTACCTCTGCTGTAGATGTACATGCAATGGGACCAACTTAATGTATTTTTCCGTTTTCTAACCTTCCACAGCAATGCACAGAGGTGGTGAGCTAATTCTTATTTCATAGTACACAATATCAACATCAATACAAGTGTCCTCATGTTAAATTTTATTTTATTCTAGTCACTGTGTAATTACACACAATACATAGGCACAGAAATCAGACATATGTTGTTCTCACTTATAACACAGGTGCTGAAGCCGTCAACCAACATCAGGGACATAACAAGGGTCTTGTGTACCATGAAATGTTCCTATCTTATGGTACACAGTGACAAGGTCTATCTTGGTACAAGAGGATGGAAACAAATAAGATGAAGTGATGTTTGCACTGGAAGACACTTACGATTTTATACTACCTGTTGTGTATGTTGTGTAAAGAACAGAATTTTATACCACCTGTTGTGTATGTGGTGTAAAGAACAGAATTTTATACCACCTGTTGTGTATGTTGCATAAAGAACAGAATTTTATACTACCTGTTGTGTATGTTGCGTAAAGAACAGAATTTTATACTACCTGTTGTGTATGTTGCGTAAAGAACAGAATTTTATACTACCTGTTGTGTATGTTGTGTAAAGAACAGAATTTTATACTACCTGTTGTGTATGTTGTGTAAAGAACAGAATTTTATACCACCTGTTGTGTAAAGAACAGAATTTTATACTACCTGTTGTGTATGTTGTGTAAACAGAATTTTATACTACCTGTTGTGTATGTTGTGTAAAGAACAGAATTTTATACTACCTGTTGTGTATGTTGTGTAAAGAACAGAATTTTATAGCAAAAGTAAAAAACTTCTTGGATCTGTTCAAACTCAAAATGAACAAGCTACATCAGACATATAAAATCATTTATGTAAATTTGATAGTAATAATGGTAACACATACTGCCTACACATTTCACCTTCTGAAACATTAACTAACCTGTTGTTTGGCAGGTGGTGGAGAGGCACTGCGAGACTCAGAACGAGGCTTCCTTTTCTTTTCATCACGAGAAGCAGAACGCTGCCTCTCAGCAGAATTGTGACTTCTCTGCTAACAAACGAAACCATAACACAGAGCTGGAAATGGCTTTTCCGAACAAGGATGATGCTTCACATTCATATAAAAGCCTCGTAATCACCAAGAGATAAATATAAGGAAAACTATTACAATGCAGGTTTTGACATTCAGTCCTACACATTTCACAGCTGGGAACATACAGTTACGATGTTATAGGGCACCCGAAACATAACGTAAAAAATCTTGTGCAGCCACCTCCATTTGTTAAATTATCCTGAAAACCACAATACTTATGGGAATATAAATTCCATTTCCTTTTCATATACCAATTACTCCCAGTAACTAATTAGTGAGTTACGCCCAAGATGCTAGCAAAAATGCATGTATCCTTACTGTAAATTGACCATTAATGCTGTCAGATTAAAACCAAATGTGGAACACACTGACAAATTTTAGCAACTTTCTCAAACACATTTCATTAAAATCCGTTCAGTAGTTCTGAAACTGTTAAATGCACAGTGATAAACACATGGCAGAGGTAACAAGTGCATGTACCAAAATTTTAATCACTGACGAAGAGGAAAAAGCAAAAGGGATACAACTTTTGAATTTTGATATAGTACTGGGTGTGACAACATAGTCAAATTATATTTTAATTAAATACATATTTGCACACACAAAGAAGTATAATTTCAAGTTGGTGGGAGAAGTGTCAATTATTATTCAGCACAAAGAACTCTGCTAATATTAATTTTTAGTTATGAAACATACAGCGAGAATAATAATTCTGGAGCCTTTGCTCTGTTGGTTTAACTGTATTCATTAAAATTAAACGTACTGTCAACACAAATGTTAATCTAATCTAGTGTTATGATTTAGTTCTAACTGAATCCAAGCCAAGATAGATGCAATCCATTAGTGAAGCTCAGGCATTCTAGACATGGTATTAAAGATGTCTGGTCTTGAAAACAGCCCTTTCCAGGGCCAACAAACTTTAACTAAGTGATAAATTAAGTTCACACTGCATTATATGTTTATCAGTACAGAAAGTAACTTACACGATGTGGAGAGCGTGACTGATGTGGAGAAGGTGATCGATGGCTGCGACTTCTTCTAGGAGTTCTTCTTGGACTTCTAGAATACAAACACAAATAAATCACATATTTTTAAAAATCTAAGGCATGCTGTCATGGTTTTCTGCTTCGTCTATAAATTATTTATAATGCTGATTTATGTCTCTCTTCGGTGATTTTAACAGTATGCTCACTTCTATTCATGTTTGAGCAGCACATTCCAATTATGTATCACACTTCCATCCACAAACAACTATTAATGGTTGAAGTAAAATTATGCAGCTATCCACCAGCCACGTAAGTTAAAGTTAGTAGTATGTGGAAGTAAGAGCCACATGACAACGTAAATTTGGGTAGATTACACACAGCTTTCCTTATAAAACTGAATTACGATGCCTGAACAAGAGTCCAAGTGTACGAAAAACAAACTGAAAAAATGTTCTGGACTTTGTAGTTATTTTCATTATTATTTCAGAACTGATATGTGTAGGGGGGACAAGATACTGTAAAGGTATATTTGAATTAACTTTAAAATATGACGATTACAGCAGGGGTGAGTGAAAGTTGGCTCACGGGCCTGGTCCAGCCTAACACCATCTTCGAACTGGCCAACAGCAATATATTAGAAAGTAACAACATACCAGAATGATGAGTATGCTGTCTCTGCACAATGACATTATAAATGTAACTGAATTACTAGGAGGGTTAAATTAATTTTAAGAACAGAACAGTCATGGCCTGTATTTTGTTCCGGGTTTAAACATTTCTTAACTTAATTTCCTCTGACAATGACAATTATGTGTGGCCAGTAAACTTACCTAAGGTGATCATATGCCTTTCAGCCAAAATAAATGCTCACCCATGAACTACAAGGTAATGAAAATTAATTTCTCATGAAATCCAAGTTTTCTTTCTGAAGAATAGGTCATACAATACAAGTTTCACTAGCTAAATGCCTGGTACAAATCTTTCCTGAGCAGTCTATAGTTATTCAGCCATTTGATAAGTACGCTTTCTGCCATCATGTCATCTTTACTTCATGATGAAATTCCCTAAGGAACCATGCCTCACAACACTTTCTACTCAAATCCTGTAGGTTTTCTTATTAGGTGGTATTATTACTTTTGATATCTTTAAGCAAGTACTGCAAGACACCCTTACCTTCTCCTAGATGGAGGTCTCCTTGCTGAAGGTGGAGGCATTCTTCTTCTTTCTCTCTCCCTCAACCTATGTCTCTCTCGCTCTCTTTCTCTGTCCCGCTCTCTTTCTCTCTCACGTTCCAGTGAGTGCCTGTATCTCGCACCTCTCCGCTCACGATCTCTTTCCCTCTCCCTTTCACGATCTCGGCTAGTTGCTCGATGCCGTCGGTGAGGTGACCGGGAATTTGAACCAACTCTCTTTTCCTGTGAAAAGATATTAAAAAAAGTTCACATTATAAGTAACTACCATGTTGTCTCTTCAGTAATAAATTTATATTGACTGTAACATGCAACATATGTGTAGGCCATACAAAGTTGTCACAAGACCACAGAGTACCAGAAACCAGAGGCAAAGAAGAAGGGGGGGGAGAGCACTTATAACTACTTTTATAATGAAATTCTAATAAAGCTGTTAGGATCAACTCTAAATTTTATTGACTAATTCTTTCAGTATGTCAAAGGACCAGGCATCTCCCAAACACAAACCAGTTACCACTAAACTGCTAAAACAAAACAATTTAAATTTCATAATGTAGCATATAGCTCCACCCATTTGGATGATAAAAAGCTGATTAAAGTACCCGTCTAGTATGTTCAGCATCTGAGTCACTGCCTGAGGAGTCATTATCTTTGTTGTTATTTCGGTAGTGCCGTTTCTTTTGAACGCTATCTTCCTTCTTGTGGATTTCAAAATCTTCTTCCTTATCACCTTTACCTGTCAATGAACATATTACAACATGCATTGTAATCAGAAAAGTAATTATTCTTCCTTCTGAAGTTCATAACGAACACATTTATGACTATTCTGATAATTATTCTCAAGCAACATCTGAAGCTACAGAGTAAGATGAATTATGTATCAATCCTAAACGGGGCTGAAAGTATTTTGATTGAAGTACCAACTTCTTGACACAGAAAAAAAGAAGCATGATACGTGGGTAACATTGAAACAAACTACGCACAATATAATACACTCATACCGAACATTTGTAATTGGCAGTCGTTCTCTCATCTTAATCGACAAATGAATTTACAATACAAACAAAAAGCTTATATTGTCCAACACCACCACTATATGTTCAGACACTTATTGTCTTCTCACATTTCTGTTCACTCATCTTTTCTAAAAATATATGAATTAGAAATTATTCATAAATGTACAAATGAAACAAATTCCATACAAATGTTATTCATTCCACACTTCATAATGGCAATTCTGAAAGATCATTTCAACAATTACATAAAAAGTAAAAGAACTACCACTATCAACATTACTTGGTACAAGTCACGTTAGCCAGCACCATACTAAAATGAACATAAGATGAACATATATAAGCTGAAAATGCGTACTTTCCAAAGAAGATTCCGGTCCTCAGCACGAAACAAAATGCGGGTCTACAGATGCTATTTTCATATGCTAAAAAAAATATTATAAGTCCTTTGAAGTGCTTATATGGAGATTTTACTGTATTAAACTGCTTCTTAATACCAATTATAGATGGAACATACCCTTTTCAGAGTGCTCTGATGATGATGATGCACTTCTACTGCTTGCACTCTCTGAACTCTGAGATCTACTTTTTCCTCCTTTTCCAGCTGATTTACTGTGTGATCCCGACCTCTTTGAGGGTGATCTTGAGCGCCTTTTACCTGGTGACCGTGAATGTGATTTTGAAACTCCTCCTTTAACAGGAGATCTGGATTTGGAATGTGATCCCGATTTTGAACGATTATTTGATTTTGCTCCCAAATGAGATTTCCCACTTTTGCTCTTGTGGGATTCGGCAGCAGAAGAGGAAGAGCTTCGAGATCTTGATCGAGAATGAGATTTGGAAGCCATCTTTTTCCTGCGACTTCTTTCCCTTTCCAGAGGTTTTTTCGAAGCCCTATAAATAGATAAGTAAGATGTAATAACACTGGAAAAAACAAAGGGTAAAGGCCAACCCATATAGTACAGGCAGAGCTTGACATATTCTTAACTTCAGCACTGGGCAGAGTAGTTGGCTTCACAACCTGGTGAGTGTTAACAGGCAGAGGTCTCTGCTATGGGCTGATCACTCATCCAGAGAAGTGCTACTCAGCATGGTGTGTCAGAATGTGATCAAGGAACCTCAAAAATGAGGCCTAGGCCCACTAGGACTCTCAAGCCTTGACAAAAAAAAATGTTAGTGGGTGTCCTCTATCCAACATATTGTGTGTTGTAGGACTTAATGTATTCAATACAATACAGGAGTTCTTATAATTTTATGTTAAAAATAAACTGGTGTGAAAAGTGCATCACACATGAGGCAACCAAGACAAACTACCTGGTTTGTGATGTCCATAAATGACATGGAAAAGAATGAAAATCATGGTTTTAATCCATAAAACTATAAATGTCTCAATCTGATGTGGCCATACGTTTCCTAACCCCTAACTAAAGTGCAAAATTAGCAGTACTTACATGTTCCCAGCACCAAAACATACAGATATCAAGTTTTTGGTAAAGAAAAGGTGCAAAATAAGTAAATATTATCATCACACAGAATTTGTTAACTAGTTAATACTCACATCATATGGTCTGCACAACCACCTGATTTTTACTTACTGGTTATGGAAATAGGCAAATTTCTCCAACTGCCTACACCCACTTTATACTGTTGGGATACAATTTAAACACACCATTACATAATCATCTCTTTCTATGAACATTCTACTTGGCAGTTCACTGTTGGAATCAGTGTGAGTACATACTGTTGCTCTTGCTTGTCCAAATAAAAATTAAATTTAGAAACTTTTAATGTACTGTGAAGGTGCTTCAGGGAAACTGATCTAACATGCCAGTACAGTAGGCAAAACACAAATCACATCTAACCTTGTGGGCGATGATGATTTGCTTGCTTCACGACTAGACGAACGCTTCCTGGAAACTGGACGTTTGGTCGATCTGGATCTGGAATGTGAGCGTGACCTAGATCTTGATTGAGACGAGGAAGATTTGTCATTAACTGTGTCTGAAGGCTTTACTTTGGGTCCTCCTGCAAGGCTAAGGAGTTTCGCTTGAACACTTGACATAGCACGAGGTGCTTCTCTGCAAAAAGATATATAAACATCTTATTAGTTTCTGGAGACATAAAAATGTATAAATAAAAACAATTTCATCACAAAGATCATAAGGAACAAGGATATGAAACACTGGTAGAGTGGTATTTCAACTCATCTTAACAATTATAACAATAATCTTGGTGGCTGATTAATTCTTTACATTGCTCATTTGAGACAAGTGCGTCACAACTCAAAATTTGGCATTTTCGAGTTATTTGTGCAGAAAGAAACATTTGCGGATGCACTTGTAACAGGTATAGTGTCATAACACTGTTTGCAAAACTCGCCGCTGGAGAGCAGTTGTGTTTTCGTAGCACTGACAGAAAATTTATAGCAATTAAAAACCCTTTAAAGGTTCTCCTGAAAAATCACAAATTTTGAGTTGTGACACTCTTGTCGCAAATGAGTGATATATTCACGACTTTTCACAGCAAAAGGCTCGTTAAACTTTAAACAAAGCACATTTGCAAGCACAAATAAAGTACCCTAGAAATTCAAGTTATATGTTTAGGCAAAAGGAAATTATGCATAATTCATTTTATTTTCCATAAAAGGCTGTTTAATATAATTTTACCTTTTTTCTATTCAAATAATACTCATGTTTTTTTCAAAAACTACGTGTTAAAATAAAAATAAACACCCAGTAGTTTAAAGGTTAACAAGTAGTGGGTTGGAGCATGAAACACCAGAAATTCTTAAATGGAAGGAATTTACGATGGTGATTACTGATTGTGGGCTAATACAATTACATTTTAATTAAGAAGAAGCATTACAAGAGGAATATCACATGGCAATTCCACTGTAAACAGCAAACTGAGCATCAATAATTATTACTATGGTTCTTAGCTGCAGATTCAAACATTCTTACACGAATGATCAATTTAAACATTTCTAGCTGCAGAATTATGAACCAGCTGACATACTCAATCTAGGCAGCATTCCGTTTACTTTAAGGACAAAACCTCATTAAAAAGTTATGATGTTGCCATATTTGCTCAATTCTGAGCACAGAGAAGAAGTTTCACACAAAAGATTTGAGGACATACCTCCCAACATTCAAAATATAATGTCCCCAGGTACACTCAACTTCAAGTCACGGTAATCAAATCTCCAATCCAAACAAAAATCACCTTAACAAAACAATTAATGTCAACCAATTTCTGGATTCCTACAACAAAAGGTGTTGGCATCTCTACTGACCAATTTGCGAGAATGGCTGCTGTAAGGGATTGCAAAAAGATTATGCTACAGTAGCATCCTCTTTATTCCAAGTTTCATCAAATTTCCATGTCTGGCACTCCTACTCTTGCACAGGAAATTTCAGGGTAAAAATTCACACACACACACACACTGTAATTTTACATCTAATTTCTAATCAGTCTATACACACACTCCACCTGAAATGCACATACTTACACTTTTGTGGATGTATCTGTCTTCTTTTTGTTTTCAGGCTCTGGAGATGATGAAGAGCGTCTGTTGTTGTGTTCATCCTTCCCTTCTGGTTTATGGTCACTTTTAGCGGGTGGCGAAGTTGATCTATAAAATATAAGCGACTGCATACAGAAATTGTCACTGCATAACACAAACATCACACTCAAATACGTTTAGTGACAGTGGGAGTGACATGGGTGACCACAATCAAAAGCTTGAAACATGACCAGTTAACATAATTACACAAGTCAGAAAGCAGGTAAAATATAAGTTTTCTCAAGTATTCCTTGCTGATGAAGGGTGGTGAGGAGGGAATAAGGAAGCAAAGAAAACCATCAAAAGTACTGAACACAGATGTATGACATCCTTGGAATTCTGGTGGTATTGAATCTCTTCCTGGGAACTCTCAGCAGACTGTAGATACCAAAGGAGCATGCCACATGAACAAAGATTCTACTCCAAATTACCTTCTTTATACTCTGCACTGAAGTGATCCACCTGTTGGTGGCACAGACAAATACTGTGGAACCTCTATCATTCCTATATGTTACATATTCCTGCAATTAGCTTTCATTTCTTCTGATCATGAAAATCACCCATATAAAAATATCTGAGAATTGCTCCCAGACATGTTACTTGACAGAACCAATGGTTTCACAGTTCTTGATTCTGAGCCACAGTTTCCCCACAGTAAAAAATTCTGAGAGTAGACTAGTACAAGACATGTGATGTTTTTGTAAAACACAGCAGAGGTCATTTATGTCGGTACTAACCATTACAGGTACTCATTTGTAAAACACAGCAGAGGTCATTTATGTTGGTACTTACCATTACAGGTACTCACAAAATTTTGCAATGCTTCAGCCAAGTGATGAAGTGGGGTGAAGAGGTGGGGATAAAGGTGAAATGCAGAGAATGCCGTAACATGCATATATGTAATTTCACTTATGCCCATAAAATAATGTAGCCTTCCCTGCCCCAGTTTTCACAAAACCCACAAATAATCAACAGCATTATGTTCAGATGCTACATGCAAATTTTCATCTACACTGGAAAATAAATGAGGAAAGCACACATGGATATTCATTACACTCCAAAGTGAAGTACGGCTGTCACTGCACATCATTTTCACAAACTCACTCAACAGCATTTGTGGACATCTCCTGTACAAAACCTCATCCAAATTGGGCTAAAATGTAGAAAACTTGGGGAAAAAAAATCACATATATACTTAGGTAAAGTATGTCATGCACTGTGCCTATTTTCATGAAAATCAAGCTTACCATCTTTTTCCAACGGTTCCTTCAGGACTGATAGATAGAGGATTCACTGTATGTACAAACATTTAGGCCCACTTACAATTGTGACAGATGGTCACATCTTCCTGGTTTTAACTGCCCAGGAGATACGTAGAAAAAGTATGTCTTGCACTGCGCCTATTTTCATGGGAAACTCAAGCTTGCCATCTTTTTCCAACAGTCCCTTCAGGAATGAAGGATACAGGATTCACAGCATATACCAACCAACACTTTGACCCACTGGTGACATGGTCACAATCTCCAGGTTTTAACTGTCCACCAGATTTGTAATTTCATGGTTACAGTAATTCAAATGAAACATGATTGCAGGGACACAATGATGGATAATTGAATCCCTATGATGAACATGATAAAATGTAACAAATTTTTCCAGAAGCATTCCAGTTGCTGCGTATTTTTAACAATGTGAATCAGCCAGACAAAACTGACGAAAGCTATGATTTCAGAAAATTAGACAACACTCTGATAAACTGAATAAGACCTACATTAAATTTTCCAGTCAACGTAATCCTTTACCTGTGGATGGAATTGTAATGCAAAAAATAATATACGATGAAGGAATCATCTGGCAATTCAGGAAGCATAGTTACACAAAGAAACAGTATAGAGAGTACAGTGTTGCAAATAACATGCCTGATCTGCCACCCCCCCAAGCAAATGGGAATTCATATTAAAAGCAAATTCCTTCTTCATCTTGATGAAAGCTAAAGAAAGACAACGTGGATATTTCAGCTAAAATACCTTCAATCCAGGTTCAAACACTCTGTGCCTATTTTCTGCTGCTGCCATTCTTGCCTGACAGGTATGCATACTAATATGTTTCAATTTGTACTGCCTACTTGTTTACCTTCTGGGGGATTTAGATGGAGATCTGTGGCTATTCTCCTTGTCTCTTCGCTCCCGCTCCTTTTCCCTCTCCCTTTCACGTTCTCTTTCCTTCTCTCGCTCTTTTTCTCTTTCTCGTTCCTTCTCTCTTTCCCTCTCACGTTCCCTCTCCTTCTCTTTCTCTCGTTCTCTCTCTTTCTCACGCTCTCTTTCCCTGTCCTTGTCACGATCCCTTCTGTCCTTTTCACGCTCTCTCTCACGGTCTCGGTGACGGTCGCGAGACCGGCTTCGTTTCCTGCAACATATTCCAGTTAAAGTAGGTTTATGTGGCATCAAAAGCCAGTGTGAATAATAACTTATCATTTAAGGTGCTATCACACAATCTAATCAACAGTTTTACAACAGCCAAACTCTTTGCACATTACAAAACTATAAAGTGTGTGCATGAATAATAAAATTAATTTATACAGCAGTTAACACCTGTCAATCTGATACGGATCACCTGCAAAACTATTCTAAGACTGAACATATGAAACAGCCAGGATGTTACAGCTATTCCTGACTGCAGTCCAATTTTTATTCAACACAAAGGCAATTACCAAATTGATTAAATTGTGTATTATAAAAGGACTGATCAACAACCTACAGAAGATAGTCCAACAAGGCACAGGAGTGTTTATCAGACTGTGTTTTGTTAGAAGTCTGGAAGGCATTTGAAGAAACAGGCTATTAAATTTCTTAAGCACCTGAGGGACTCAATTTCGTTGACAATGCTGGAAAAATTAGGGAAGGAAAAAAAAGTATCATACACATGACAATGCATCTTGTCACACCTCTCTTGCAAAGCAGTGGGTTTAGGTGAAGAACCGAAGTCCAAATGTTGCCCAGCCAGAATATTCTCCAGATCCCACCCTGAGTAACTTATGGCTCTTCACAAGGCTCAGGAGTTACTGCTTTGCATCCACAGCAGGAACTCAGCAGAACACAGGGAATGCAGCAGCAGGCCTGACAGTCATCCCAAAGGAGGGCTTATATAAAAAGTGCTTCCAGCAGAGGCAGGAAAACTAGAGAAAGTGTGTGTGAGATGATGGGCAGCACTTTGAAGGTGACCAAGTGTGTGTGTGTGTGTGTGTGTGTGTGTAACACCTAAAAAACAGAGTCCTATATATAAGCTGATCACCTACCTGTCTCTATCCCTTTTACGGTCTTTGTTATCATCTTTGTCCTTACTCTTCTCCAGTTTGTTCTTCAGCGCCTCTTGTATCCTATCTTGCTCTTCCTACAAACAAGAAAACAAACAGTTGACACAAATACTTTTACATCAAAATATAAATAACTTTATATTCTTCAAGGCACATATAAAACCAATTGTAAAAGTTGCTAATTTCATACGATTAACATTCTGAGAAGCAAGTACACACCCCAGGAGGTGATGTTTTTACATGACACAAGTGAAACACAAGCCAAACCGTACAGACATGCATTAGGTACACTTGGTATGCAAGAATGTAGTGAAGATACAGGGAAGTGTATAAGCATGATTCTGAAGAGATTTAACTATGATTTTACCAAAGAGAAGCAGTGCCACCAAGATGCGAATTTTTTTCGCTGCAATTTTTCCAACTGGTGGATAGCAATGAATAATGGGTCTTTAACACCATGTGAAAGTAACTAGCGTCACCAACAAGTTCAAGGACTTTTTTTTTTATTTTACTAAATTAGCAATCAGAATGAATACATTCTATAGGCTAATCTGGTGGCGTAGGACTATTTTGGAAGTCCTTCTAGTGGCAGGATAAGGGCTCATCCAATGAAGAGGCCCTGTCTACTTCATCTGTGGTCAATCGGTAAGTGCCTTCTGAGCCGCCGGGTGTTGTAAGTTTGCAGGAGTGGTTGCAAGAGAGCGTTGGGATGAACTTCCAGTCTCTCATGATGTTTGGAGCTTTGTTCGTGTAGAACCTCGTTGATGAACGGGATGCCAAGATCATTGTGAAGCGTGGAATCTGCCATCGATCGGAGTATTTTGGATTGACAACTTTGTAGGATGGCGATACTGGATTTGCTGGCACAACCCCAGAGTTCGATGCCATATGTCCATATAGGTTTAATAGCTACCTTATATACTAGGACTTTGTTTTCGAGGGATAATGGTGATTTTCTGCCTAAGAGCCAGTAGAGCTGTTTGAACCTGAGGTCAATTTGTTTTCTCTTCTTTATTATGTGTTCTCTCCAGGTTAGTTTTGCGTCCATGTGCAGTCCTAGATATCAGACGGATGGTTAGTTTGGTATTATTATATTATTAAAGAGAATTGGTGGACTGCGGCCCTTCCATAACGTAAATGTGACCTGCGTTGATTTAGTTTCGTTTACCTTGATTTTCCATTTGGTTGCCCAGGCTTCCAGTAGGTTTAGAAGTTCAAGTATGGGAACACCCTGGGAACTGTTAAATGAATGTATTGACAGAAGCACACAAAGTGAATAAAACCTCTGACCTGAAGTCACTTGCATGAGGAATTACATTTTGCTGCACAACATCCTTTGCAATTATCAGAATAAAATACTACAGTCACAGTGCACAACAGAAACAATTTCACATCCAGCAAGAGAAGTTAAAAAAAAATCATACTGCTTCATCAGCCACCAACATCTTCTACTGAAAAGGTTGCTAATGCTATTTTCATTGAATATTCTTTGCAAAAAGCAAGTACATCAATGTGAGAAAAGGAGGGGAAAAAAACAGACATTCTACTATTTGTCCATCCTACAATATTATAAAAGAAAAAAAATCTGATTGTCCCCCCCCCGTACAGAAACTATTAACAGTGGCATCACTGAATTTAACTCTCTAGTCATTAATCAACCACACAATTAATGTCTCATTTTGGTAAAAGAAGCAAACAGAAAGGAAGTTAACACAATCATATTTTTTAATCATATGCATTTTCTCAATTAAAGCATAAAAATGTGTGGATTTTCCCATCCCATGAGTTTACTGTTTGAAATAAGAGGACTCAAAATACACTAGTTTGCACAGTACCGACTTTCACATAACATAAGTATACTCATTTTCTGACTACTTCATGCAGCCCAACTTATATCATGCCTGTCAATAAGCTTACCATTCTCTTTTTGATCTCTTCCTTTTTCTGCTCAAGGAACTGTCCTGGTATCCCACTGACCGAGTCCTGTGCTGACAGCAACAGCTCCCACAAGTCCGACATGAACAGGCGGGCGTTCTTCCCATTCAGGAACCCTGTCAGGTTAATCTGCATCTTCTTTGGATCTGGGTGCTGTTAGTAAACACACAGGTGGGAAGACAAAAAATGTTTAATTTTCACATGAACTGAAACCTCAGTGAAAATAGTGTGATACTTTGACACTCCTGCTCCACTATGCTACTTCGTAACCTGTATCACAAACTATGTATTCATTCCATAACACTTTCCTTAACTAGATGTGCTGTATATTTAGGTCTCTGCTGTTGTAAAAACCAAAGACAGTGCACCCAGTCACATCAGTGGGTGCTAAAACACAGATTTACCTGTTTCTGCTGGCTTGCCATAATTCAGATGACTATAATAAATTAGTACAACTTTAAAACATCTTCCTTTCTCTTACAATGTAACACAACAGGGCCAAGACAAAATGTAAGATCGTACACACAAATGATAGTGTTCACCAATACCAAGTACAACTGACACATTAATATACATATATATGTCTGTAGATTTGAACAAAGTAATAAACTCATTATGTCGGATAAATGGTGACGTATGAAAGGGAAGCAGCATGATGCTTAAAACTAGAAACTTTACTCTACAACTAACACTGTCAGAACACAGAGACCACTATAACTTCAATTGCAGCACATAGTTGCTGTGACAATTACAGTCATCTCCTGCTTCCTGTCTGTCAACAACTCTTTAACCTGGTGTAATCACATGTTTCAACAAAAGTCGTGTGCCAACTCTGCCCACTACACAAAGGGAAGATTGAAATATATCTTATTCTGTGTATAGCCTCTTAAACGGAGTCCAGCTGAATGCGACATATGACGTACCTTCAGGATATACCATACCACTAAACAACAACAAACATTTTATTGAAGGATGTACATGCAGGGTACAAAAAAAAAATCAGCAAGAATAGTAATAATTTAAGAAACAGGAATAATATACACTCGGTGTACGTTGTGTCACATTCAGATGGACCCAACCCAAGGGCACTATACACACATGTATAATAAAACCTACTTCCTTCTTCATGTTATATAATGGTACAATGATGAAAGACAACTTGTGGCAGAACATACAATCAGTTACACCAAATGAAGATCTGTTGTTCGCAGAAAACATGAAGAGTACTTGAGTTATATGAACTGGTTATAAAATCATTTACCATCCACTTCAGTGATGATGTGTGCTGAATGATGTCTAAACATATCATATACACAGCTGAATGGTTAAAACCTATAAAGCAAATGATTTGCTGTACCAATGCATTACAGAACAACAGTCCTGTTTTCACAAGAATGTGGACTGAAAAATGTGGTATGTTTAAAATGTGCTGATACTGTCTGTCAATGACCATGCAACAGCAATAACAGAAATACTAAAGCAACTTGTATACCTACACTCACAACCACCAAAACATGTTCAGTTAGAGGAACCATTATACACTTATGTTAAAGATGTGCAGTAAATAACTCATTTAACACCAACAAATACACCACTCCACAATTAATGCATACAATCTTTTACATAGCTCCCACATGTTATCAGGGCTATTATATTGCCATCTTCAGGGAGCTGACGATGGTGAGACAATAGCGCCGAAACATGTAGGAGGTATGTAAAAGTAAAAAACTGTACACATGAATTGTGGAGTGATGCAGTTGGTGTTACACAAGTCATCCTAATGCACAGCATAAACAATGGAAAAGTAATGATGTGTAGTCATGTGTGTGTTCACACTACTCAAACTAACAAGTTGAACAGAAATATAATTATACTACATACAGCAAGTTAACCTTTAGACACCTAACGTCAACTATAGTTGATGTACCGCACCGCTAACCTCCAAAGTTGCATTTTATATATTTATTCAACAAATATAGGTACTGAATATTTTAAACATGGTATATACTCTCCGTTTTTTTTTTCTTCAAAATGCAGTTTGTTTCATAATTGTAACGTATTTGGTCCTGTATTATTCACATTTTATATACAGGGTGTGCTAAAATTAAAAAA
>Ga0123352_10004070_pt1 | contig 21419 bp, 12 predicted proteins | sample TergutLab28metaG_FD_89700 | JGI IMG/M metagenome (GOLD analysis project Ga0123352, IMG submission 89700) | Labiotermes labralis P1 segment gut microbial communities from Petit-Saut dam, French Guiana - Lab288 P1 | ecosystem: Host-associated > Arthropoda: Insects > Digestive system > Gut ...
CATCAAGTTTTTTTTTTTCCTGCAAGGCAAGGCGCCGAAGGAAATTCACGCCATTCTGACAGAAACATTAGCTTGTTTCCTTCCCCATCGGGCTAAGGACTTGTCAGCACCCCTGTAGTGTCACCTGCGAATGGTCTCGTTCAACACACCGGTGTTTGGTGTCAGGTTCTAGTAAACGTCCAACCTGCCTGCTCCTCGAACACCTGTTTGATGCATTTCACTGCGTTATACACACATAAAAATAGTACAAACGTGAAAACCAATTTAAACAGCTATCACTCTTATGTTTATGGTTCCTTGCATCGCTGATCTATATTAATAACTGTCCAACGAGATACAACACAAAGTCTATTTACTATTCTGCGAGTTCACACTACATGTTTCGGGTGTCAACACACCCATCATGAGTACACAAAACTGTAACTACAGCCTCCGTTACTGCAGCTACCTCCCTCCAACGTGGCCACGTTGGAGGGACGTAGCTGCACAACAAATATGACCAGTACTGGAGACTGTAGTTACCGTTTCGTGTACTCCTGAAGATGAGTGTGGTTGACACCCGAAACATATAGAGTGAACTTGCAGAATAATAAATCTCGTGGGACAATTATTAATATAGCTATCAGTCATTAAACTAATACTGTGACCACCATATTTCGGATAGTAAACAGCATTTTACGTTAATTCCAATATACCCCTCTCTTGAAAATGGTTATTTAGTGGCCGAAACATGCAGTCAACACTCCGCTGTCTTACGACGGACCCAGTGCCTCTACCACGAGTTCTCTAAAGAGTACGATCTAGTGCTTCCGCTTTCAATTTACAGAATCCTCTCTTTTCCTTTAAGGTCATTCGATAACTGCTTACGTCTTTTCCTCGTCTTACCGTCACTTCTTCCTTCGATCTTTCCTTCAATAATGTGTTTTAAAACGATAGTTCGTAACAAGATATGACCAATGCAGTTGGCCTTCCTTCTTTATTTTTAACTGGTTGCAAGATATTCCTTTCCTCCATGACTATTAATATTTTATATTTCACACTATTCGTCCAACTCTTCTCCATCCTTCCCTAGCATCACATTTCAGAACTTTCCAGGTATTTCTCACCTACTTTCCTAAGTCTCCAAGTGTAAGCACCATACAAAGCTATGCTCCAAATGTAGTACTTCGCTAGTTTCTTTCTGAAATTTAAGTCTAATTTGCTGATGGAAAAAAAAATCGTCTTGCTGAACGGTGTTTTTGCGGCAGCGATCCCGGATTCAATCGCACGTGCAAATCTTGCATCACTATATCATGTCTAAAATATAACCCGACATTGTATTATCAATATGACAGTTTTGTAAAATGGATTTCGGACCTGTAATCGTTGATATCTGCCGGATTCTAGTTCCTATATTACTGTCAGTCCGTAAATTTCTGTTTCCCTGTATAATATACAATGGCATATGCTGCTAATGCTAGTAATTATAAGAACGCCCAGGTTGAAGGCAGAGTGTTGGGTCGCTCGAACGCTGACTCCACAGTTTCATTCCGGAACGTCTTCAGATCTGGAGTTTTCACAAAAATGAAGTCTGGCACACCTGCCTTCACTTTCAGGCTGGTTAGTCTACATGAACACTGAACTTACACCAGGAACCAAAGTCTACTAAACCAAAAAAAATGCCTGTTTAAAAGCTATACATCAACAATTACGTCACGTTCGTTGGCTTACCTAAAATTACCTCGAAACCTGTAAACGCCTAAGAAAATTGGTCAAGCTGACGTACCTCGCCTAGTGAATCGGGTAAGCAAGCATGGAGATGGATGTCCACTCCCCAGCACACCGTTATGGTGTGGTTATCACTTGAGCATTACCTTCGCTGTTCGTACTGGATTCATGTTGCTCGGAGCTGGTGTCGGTTTATAAACAGTGGCGCAAAAGTCACTTCAAACACCTTTCTGTTACGAAACATTGTATCAAGTACCTTGTGCGAAACACTCTGTGTGTGTGCGTGTGTGTGTGTGTGTGGGCCGGGTAGCTCAGTCGGTATAGCGTCTGACTACGGGCTGGACGGTCAGGGATAGAATCCCGGTGGGGACGAGATTTTCCGCCCGTCCGGACCGGCCCTGGGGCCCACCCAGCCTCCTGTAAAATGGGCACCGGGTCTTTCCCGTGGTTAAAGTGCGGCCGGGGCGTGCTGCTGACCACCCACCCCCTTCTAGTGCCGCGGTCATGGAAGAGTAGAGCTATACCTCTACCCACTCTCTGGGCCACACCGGGCATGTAACGGGATCAATTTACCTTTTTATATATACATGTGTGTGTATACATATAAACACATTAATATGTATATATGGAACCGAGTCCTCAAGAAGCTAACGGTACTCTGCATATTGTTTGCTTCTGGCGCGACGGCCCCCACTGGGACACAGCCTTCTCATTCACGAGGTTTCTATATCACACAAGACGACGCACCACGATCGGTAGAACTCCTCTGGACGAGGTATTAGCTCGTCGCAGATCTCCACCTAACACACAACACTCACGACAGATATCCATTCGCTCGGTGGGATTCGAACCCACAATCTCAGCTGGCGAGCGGCCGCAGACCTCCCACTGGGATCGGCGTACTCTGCATGGAATGCTTGACAAAGTGGGCCAACATCAGCGTTCATGCAACGATCTCTTCCACCGACTTAACCCGCAACATACAAGACTGCCACACCTCCCTCCCCCCCACGCTCGTGTCTGTAACATCAAATCGATTAGCTTAGCTGATGATACAGCCATGCCTGTCATAACGGGCTCACAGGTTCAACCCAATCCCACCCTCTCAGGAATGTCTGGGCAGGCATGACTGCTTTCCCTTTCTGACAAAATTTGTTGAAAGCAGCAAGAACTTTCATGTCGAAAACATATCTGATCCACAAATCCGTGCAATAAAATGTAATTTCCTTACAAGGTATTCAAAACACTCCCTCTGTGAAATGCCACTAGCGTACAGGGTTAACACATTACCATGCTATACTAACAAAGGCCTTGGAATGGGGAGCAAAGGGACTGCTATACCACACAAACACTGAAGCGACAAGCGTGTAATTACTGCGAGTACAAAGACGTTATGACGTCACTCCAAATTCAGAAAATGCGCCACACAGACGAGAAACCCTTTGATGCGGGCATTCCAGTTTGTCAAATTTCTGGACAACGATTCTGATACTACGGGGAAAAAAAAAAACAAGTATGAACACACTACATACACAGTCCGACAATTATTTAATGAGAATGATTTTATTTTGACCAAGATAGAAGTGCTATCTATGAAGCAATGCGTGCCATCCGTGTGACAAGCCTTTATCTGTAATCTGGCAACACCGCAACGCCCCACGCTGAGCATGACGGGAAATACGGCGCCATGTTGTGCAGGCAGCGAGAGGACGTGGTCACAGTAGCGGCATGGAGCAGAGCGCGAACATTAAATTCTGTTTTAAACTCGGGAAAACTGCAGCGACTCTGGAATTGATGAGACAAGTGTACGGTGACAATTGTTTATCTCCTGCACAGATATTCAGGTGGTATGCACGATTCAAAAGTGGTGTGGAAACGATTTAAGATGAAGCCTGGCCTGTGCGTCCATTTTCTGTTCGTAACGAGGGACTCGTTGCCAAAGTGAGAAAATGAATACAAAAAAAAAAAGTTGTGTGACTTTGAGAATGATGGCTGATGAGTTTGGTGTTAACAGGGAGACGATTCGTCAAATCTTGGTGGAAGACTTGGGCAAGAGGAAGCTCGCGCCCCGGTATGTATCGCATGCATTGTCTCATGATCAAAGACACGAGCGTGTTCAGTGCGCAAGACATCATTAAAACTGCTCGTACATTAAAAATTTCTTGAATTCGATTGTAGCAGAGGATGAAACTTGGTGTTTTCGCTATGATCCCACAACTAAACGTCAAGTGCTGAATGGAAGTCACCAGCATCAGCAAAAGGCAAAAAAGTTCGTCTTCAAAAGTCAAAAGTGAAGAGAATGCTTGTGTGTTTCTAAGACAGCAAGGGAATTATTCACCACGAGTTTGTTCCTGAGGGACAAACTGTCACTGGAAGTTTTTGAGTGTTCTGGAACGCCTATGGAAGAAGATTCGCAGTGTCCGGCCCGAGTACTCATCACCAGGCAGTTGGTTTCTTCTTCACGACAATGTACCGGTTCACCGGGCAGTTGCTGTACAAGAATTTTTAGCCCGAAAACAAGTGTGCGTGCTCCATCATCCGCCCTACTCCCCTGATTTATCCCCCTGCGATTATTTTCTGTTCCCCAAACTGAAGTTACAATTGAAAGGGCGCCTGTTTGAAGATGTTCAAGACATCCAAGCAGCTCTGACATCGAGTCTTCGGGCCATGCCACAAGAAGACGTGCAGAGGTCCTTCCAGTCTTTGTTAGATCGCGCCACTCGGTGTATCGCTGCAGAAGGGATGTACTTTGAATAAAATACAGATAGCACTCAAGTCTTTTGTTCCAGTTTTATAACCTCAGTCTCATTACATAATTGTCGGCCTGTGTAGGTCAACTGGCAACGACATTCAAAAATACACCAAACAACGCATGATGGTCAGATCGCCCAGCATCGACACAAACAAGATCAAATGATGGCCTAATTCACAGATACACAAACAAACCAGTGAAACTTAAATGTATGGCAAGCAATGCTCTCTTGTCATGCATTTTTAAAATTCAGCATATGATAGCGTTCGTTCCGCCAACTCAGTATCTCACCACCACCACCACCCCCTACCCCACAGGCTATCCAGTGTTGCACTAACAAAGCAATTCCTAGCCTAAACCGCTCTGAATAACAATCAAATCCCAACGCACATCATTTTTAAACACAAAAGCCCCGCTTGCTAATAGCCCGTTTGGCGTCAAGTATGACTCCATTCACAAAGACGGACGAATTTATCATAGAAATCTTACAAGTCCCTTTCAGACAATGACAGTGAAAAGGCAACCCGTGTGGCCTGCGACTCGTGGGGAAAATGGCGACTGGGGGGTATCGACCCCAGCCGTCCAGGTTTACCCGTGGCAGTCCCAATGTTATGCGTTTTCAAGTGCTAGGTCCCGGTGATCCGAAGAATTCGGTTGGGGACGCCACTATTATTTACTATTATTATATTTACTATATATTTAATTTTTGTGCCTGCATGTCAATTTTTCATCTCAATTATCTCGTAGTAAAACCATCAAATAATTATTTTTTAAGGTGTGCACCCCTCATGCCGCCAATTAAATATTAAGTGTCACGGTTTTTTGTTTTTAAAATGTGGGTCCCACCCACAGGTCAGGTGAATCAGTGTTGGTCGCCAACATTAATAAGAGCCATAAATTCCGCAAAAATGTTGTCTGAAAGCCTGAAGGAAAACAGACAACTTGGTGAAACCTAGAAAAAGAGGGTCAGATATTAATAAGGAACATATCAATAGGATAGAATTGATTCATCTGGTACCCTGCCCCAAAACAAATGTTGAACTCCCTGTGCCCAAACCACACATTTTGCTGTGTATGCAAAGAAAACATGGCTGCATAACACTACATTACATGTTTCACACAAATGGACTTGACACAAACAAATATCTCCCCCCATACATGCCACATACACCACCCATCTATTCTCTATTTTATCAACTTCTCTTTATTTAATATGATATTAAATAGTGTAAGTCAGCACAACTACTATATTACTCAAGGTACTTTACATAGGCTACATGTTTCGACTATAGATTAGTCATCTTCAGGCCTATTTTTGTAATTTGAGTCACAAGATGCAATGCACACTTCCAGATTCCATAGTGTTTACATACATGGAACACATAAAATTAAATCATTTGTCTCAAAGGGTGTGACACGTAAATTGTCTATTTACTTCGGAGTACAGATCAATGAAGCTCCCTACATAACCTCCCTCAGTCTCCTGATACCATGTGCCTCTTAGGCACAAATATCTTCCTCAGCACATCATGGAGTTTGTTATTTAGGTCAAATAACACTAATTTTTCATATAAAACTTAGTGTTAGTTTTGGTTCACAGCACACATAAACAAATTACTATGAACATCTACAAATCAAGCTAACATGTCAACATGTGGCCAGTACACATGCAGTCTGAGATACAGTGGATGGACAACACAATGGAAGCAATTGTCGAATAAACACATTTCTCTATTAATACGGAGCTGGACCACCATTTGCCTGTAACACAGTTGTATCCTTCTTGGAACAGACCAATGCAAGTTCTGCATAGTCTAGCAGAATACCGTACCACTCTTATAGTTGCTTGAGAGATGATGGAGGAGTGAATCTGCTTCTCAACCTACTCTATAAAACTGACCACAGTGGTTCAATGATATTTAAGTCTGACAAGTGTGATGGTCATGGAAGATGATGAAGTGCATCTTCATCCTCCTCAATTCAAGATGGAACACTTCTGGCTGTGTGAATGGGCAAATTGTCATCTTGAAAAACTGCATCACTGTTAGGAAACATCTTAACCAGGATGCACCTGGTCGCGTAAGATGTCCACACTGACACAGGCAGTAATACGATGATTCAGAGTAATTATAGGACCAGCAGAATATCAAGATATTGCTACCCACATTATCACAGATCAACCTCCATGGGGCCAGCCAACTTTAAAGTTACACATCACACTGTGTGTCATATGCCTCAAACTGGGGTGTGAATAAGACAAACCACAGTTCAAGTGGCCTCAACTTCATCACCATACTCCACCATCTGAGTGCGAGAACACTGCCCAGTCCCCAACATACTGCAGAATAAGATATTGTAAACCTGACTATGCCAAAGGCCTCAATAACACCTGCTACATCTAATTTCAACAGTCTTATACATTTTACCTTTTTACCTCTTCATTCATTAAAAAATTTACTAAACGTATTAAAAAAAGCACTGCAGAATGTGACAATATTGTGTAAAAAATAAGATCTAATTACCAGAAAATGCAAACTTTACTTTGTTTTTAAGAATATTCTAATGCTAGCCCGATGACCTCGCGAGGTCAAAACATGTAGATACTGATATAAAAATTGTGTTGGGTGTCGTCATTCATTTGTATATTCATTCTTTATGGAACCAGGCATTCAGAATTACAGGCTTCCTTGGGCAATCTCCAAACAAACCCAGCCTGATGTTGGGAACATGAAGGATGACTCATGTAACCATATTACATATTTCATATTATTAGACATCCAGGTGTTATGAACATCACACCATATTTTTCCCCTTTTAGCGTAGATTTCAATAATCAGAGGATTAGCAATTGCAACTCTACCATGGATGTTGGAATTGTGAAACTCTCAATGGATTGTTTTTGTGGAACCAAGGTGAAGATTGATTAATAATGAGTCCTGCTGCCTCCTTTGCTGCAGCAGTTCCACGGTTTAGACAAAATCCTCTTCAATGTATAGCATTCCATTTCACTTGGTTTGGTTTTTGGCCACTATTCCTCTTCGCTGATGTCTCCCCATGATTTGTGAATTCCATCATAACCTTACAAACTGCTACTCTGGACACACTTAATAAATTGGCTGCTTTGGTTACATATGCTCCAGCTAAATTCACACAAACAATCTACCCTCTCTGAAAATCTGACAAGTCACTCATTTTGCAGTACTTTCATACAAACTGTTACTAAACACGATCCGAAATGGAGAACTGGCACTACACAGTGCAAACAAAGGAAAGAATAATGATACTCATAACTAATGTTTGTTCAGTGAAACCAACACAAACAGTTTTATTCATATACTGTCTAGTGTTTCAACTATTTTGTCTATCCCCTGTATGTGTGCCTCACGCGTGTGCAGTTACTGCAAATGGCAATTCAAACGTATTTAAAAAATGAAAATGTACCTTCCTAAACCTCCAAAACATCCTATCTGATTTCCTCTGGCAATACTAACACAAACGGTTAACTCAACCATAAAACCATAACTTAGGGCAGATAGATGTTTCCAAGATTTACTCACCATTACAAAAATCTGCTCCTGAAAATATATGAACCAGTTGCCTGCCCAAACTAGGGTCTTAAATCCTCAGCTCACAGGTCAACAAAACTTTCAAAACTAAACCCATACAAAAGCAAAACCACACACCACTTCTTTCCCACAAACAACAAAACAACTAACTACCAATGCAAGTGGTTTTAAGAACCAGCAACCAATGGACTTCTTAATACAGAACTTGTGCTTTTCTTGGATGAGTCACAACTTACATGAACCAGAATAACCTTAGGTCAGAATCTGGTGTGAAATGAGCATGCACAAAACCATATGGGCTAAGTTTCTCAAGGACACGATAACTCCAACAGGTTAATTCTTATACCATTCTTCCAAGATATCATGGGACTTGCAGAACAGTGCTACAGCCAATACAACCTGCTCAATAAATACCCTAAACAAAGTATTCAGAAAAATGGTTGATAATTTGCAAACTGTGGCCTCCTGGCTCTTCAGATTTGAAAATATGTCATTATTTTTTGTAGGGTACACTGAAATACGGAGTTGGCATGAACAATCCACATTCTTTGCAAGAAATTAAAAATTATAAGAATAATCACTAATTGCTGTTATACAGATGCAGGAAGAAGACTTAACGGCTACAATGCAAATTACAATTGGAACATACTTCCACACAACAATCCACGGTGGTACACACAGAACGTCCTGGTTACATTATGGGGAAGTGAATATCTTACATACATACACACACACAGCGGTTTCCAAATTATGACACAGCGCACATGCTTGTATAAAGAGCGGGCTCAGACTACTTCAGCAATTACGGTTGGCTTATGCATCATGTAATAAAACCACCGTGGGTATATTACAAACACACAGTTCTTATACTACTGAGCAGAAGAGCTATCCTGTGAAAAGTGCTCAGCTTATTAAATTACATCACAGAAACTGTTATGCTGGAACCTATTCTTACACCCTGGTAATAATGTTAACCGAGCGAGGTGGACATTACAACCTACGTCGCACGGTCCGCCATGCGACGCGCGTTACTAAGTATGCATTTACCACAATTGCTTACTTAACGGATCCTTATACTGACATGAATTTGTGGGTTTCTACCCTAAAGGCGTCGCATGGATGTTCCTCTGAAAGTATGATACTAACCTACTGGATCTTACGGCATTGCAACTTGAGACAATATGAACCATAATTGCACAAAGAGGCATCACGTCCTTCACTACCTGTACGGTCATGTACCACAAACTTCTATATTTTGCTAAGAAATGAATGCGTAATTCGTGAGAGGAATACAATCTACATCTACAAATATTACAATAATGTGACTCCTATCTCATAAACGCTGGCGGCAATGAAAAACATTTCTCAAACACGACAGCAGATTACACAATTAATGGCGCCGGAATCACACGACGCCAATGAGCTACCCAGCTAACGATAAACCAAGACGCTCTATAATATACCACACCAAACGTTTTTGTACATCCAACACACGATACAAGACTTCTAAGCAACTTACCCTGTGCTGGCCGGATTCTGCTTCAGTTCGCTGCCGCTTGATAAGTGGTCCTTCTCCATTAAACGCCATGTTGAAACTGAATGTGGAATAATGGGTGAAGGAAGCGTCCTAACCGTCCCAAATATTCGTTAGAGGTCAGCACTAGTACGGTGGGCACGTCTATTTAATAGTCAGAGAGTACTGTATTTTCACGTCACGGTTGTAGATTGTACTGATGCATATGAGCATCCCATAATGATCAACTGTGACAGTAATCTTGGAACCGAACTAGGGCTGCTGGAACATGTTCTGCGAAATCTGTAAAATGCAGAATTAGAAAATAATATGAATTTACAGTTTCCAGAACACAACTGACAAAACTGGAACGCGAGGATCTCGCGGTGAACGACATGATCTATCTCCGTGGTTTAGACTGACAACACAACAATGAAGAGCACTGCAAAATCCTCAAATTTTACACAGTATGATATTTTAAATGTTGCGGTAAACAAAACTGCCTACAATTAAGGATTCTATGATTAGCAGAAACACAGAAATAAACATATCCTAGATTTTTCCGGAAAAGCTCTCATTTATAAAAGACGTTTTCTTAATTCGAAATGTTGTAAATATAACATGTATGTTGTAAATATACCATTGCTTAAATTCATGAAGTAACGACAGCACAATGCGAAATTAAATATATATCCATAATGATAATGATAATAAAATACAAATTTACTGAGACGGTGGCTACTAGTACTTAGGGTAAGGTATCCAGGAGCTTGATCATGGACATGCAAACAACCACTCCTCCGAAATGTCGGTAATCATTTCTATGGATCGATTAATTACCAATAGGGCTTATGGAAAATTTTTGAAAGATAGTCTCATCCGTGATCAGGAAAAGGTTTTGGGGTAAAGATATCTTTTGTAACCATGGTCCATGGGTGGTAATAGTCACAGACAACATAGTCATTGACGGACGAAGGTGGTGTCTGGTACACGTAAAGTGATTGAATGCGTATTGTTGTGTTGTAATAATGTTGGAGCTCTTAAATTTACCAGATATCGTACTAGAGAAGATATTGTCGTACTTAACCTATGACGATATTGCTAGATACAGAATTGTACGTATATGTAGATTACTGTTTTTGGATTTTTATTCCAATCCTGTTTCGCATCCTCTCCCATAGCTTAGTTTAACGATTAATCGCCAACCACGCAGTAAAGTTTAATAATGTGGTCAGCGCTTCGTCGTGAAGAAAAATGTATGGTTGACTGATTGACCCTTTGTTATGAAACATTCACCCTGCGAAAAAGAAAATCACACCCCAGTCTTGATGCCAGAAGAATTCAAGCACAAATTGTAATCTCTTATTTTCGGTTGTAGTTTTGTGGGTCTGACCAGCTTGTTTCAACTGGGGAAATTGGTTTGGATGTAGTGCACATATGGTTACTGATTTATTGGCACCAGATACTGGGGATGGGATGACTTGCCACACCCCATCTGATCTTTCGTGTTACAGTTGGTTTGTGGTTTTCCTCACGAATAAGAATTCTTCATGAAATTAGATAATACATGTTATTTACACTTACTTGCATGACCTGGGTGGGTAGCGCTGCAGCTTCATATTTGAGCAGTTGTGGATTTAAAGTGTGTCCTACAAACTGGTGAGCTTGAAGTTTGTATTTTTTTGTGTGTGATATTGTCGAAACCGACAGGTTGTGTGGTTTTATTCAGTTCTTTAAGGCAAACGCTGGCAGATTTGCATGACTAGGCCTCACCCGCTTTTCATGCCATTCCCCGATCATACAACCGTCAGCATTATTCCTGAGACACCGATGGCACCATAAAATCACAGAAATAATTTACGTGCTCTGGGCTGTTTGTTATTAACGTTATGTGATATGGTAAGAAAGCTGTATCCTAATAACAATCTTACCATTATTACTACATCTCATACTGATTTCTGTGGGTTGTCTTCTAGATCTGCAGGCAGTTTGATACATTGTGTAAACAGCTGTTAAACAAGGGCTTTATACTCGTGGAGAAACACCACAGACATTGTCTGAAGGCTGTGAAATCACAGCTTCCTCGTCGTGAATCAGAAAGACGATGTCATCCGTTAGCACGACATTGTGACATTCTAACAGCTATAGAAACACGTCTATCTATTCTTGCCATGACATTCACAAAATATATTGATGCTGGCCTCTGTTGCTTCATTCCAGGGAAGGTGAGTACCATTACATGTTTTTAAATTATGGTTGTTCCTTGTGCAGCATTTTTACTTTAAGTTCAAAATGCAATTTATTTAATGACACTGAAATATTGTAGTAGGCAGTCAGTAACTTATTATGGACAATGCAGTTTCCATCTTCAGGACTAGTCTTCTATAAGACACTTCAACATGAGGGTGGAGTATGCACAGTGTCTTGTAACTCTGTTCACACACAGACCAGTCCCACATAATACACGATTGTGGGCTTTTTTCAAAACAAGGACAGAAACATGCTTCGTAAGGAACGTGCCTTCGCATTTAATTTACAAGCTAGACACATCAGGAGATAATTATCAACACACTTCAATCTGCCTTGCACAAAACAGTCTCGCTGCTATATGTGAAAATATTGGACATCATTTATCAGTGGTGGCTCATGGGACTTTGATATGGTATAGCTGGGACTAGGATTACTAAATGATTCATGAGAAGGGACAATAGAGCCTCTCTTTTTAGCACAGCCACTCAACCACTTACGTATAGCATATGTAGCAGGGTTAAATTTTCTCACATAAGTTTGTATTCTGCTTGATGATTACTTAGGAAGTGAGGTCTTGCACCACCTAAGTTCTTAATCTGTCTTTGGGGCAAGAGTTACTTGTGAAAAATATATACCCTCTGAAGAATTCACACTGTTCTTGTTAATGTTTAATATAAAATTGTAACTACTTAAATAAAAATATTGATAAACCTGGGTTTGATAACAGCTAGATAAAAATGGTGGTCAAAATTCCAGTGTTTGCATTGCTAGAAAAGGTAAACAGATACACACAGTCTTTTAAACTGTACTGCAGCCCAGCCCATGATGTAGCTATCGCTGTCTTCCCATCGCTCTCTAGTTGAACCCTCCCACTGATGGAACTGGGTCGGGCCCCTGCTATTTATCCGTAATACTTTTAAACCTATGAGGAAGACTGTTGAACAATTTAATGCCAACACAGCAAACAACTCTCTGAAAATCTGTTCTATGAAGCTAGTGCTCATTTCTAGTGCTAATACATTCATGTAACACAATATTTACAGGTAATTGATGAAATTTTTCGAGTACTTCGCAGACTTAAGGATTCTGAAACTCCTAGAGCGCATGAAGTTCTACAGGAGTTGAGAGACATTTCCTCTATGGCCATGGAACATTTTGATGAGAAGATTGTACCACTGCTGAAACACAATTTGACATCGTCATCTGCTCATACATCATACTCCATGACAGGTACAGGGAACAGAAGTGCCAGTATTATTATGACTGTTGCTCCAAGAAAATGTCATATGGATGCAATGTCTGTAGGGTCCTGTTTGATGAGTGGCGCATCCACACCTCGCATACTTGGTCAGGAGAAGCTGCGTATAGAATTCAGCAAGATCCATAGCAGAACAAAACAGAACAAAGCATCTGTTGGGTGCCTCAAGAGGACTGTTGGTAATCTTACTTTGAAAGTAAGTTGATTTAACTTTTATATTTTATTTAATGATACTGTGTGTACCGTACAGATTGTGTAGTGTCCAGTAGCGTAGTAAGATGATCTGGGATGGAAGGATATGGGACACAGTAATAATCCTTCTTAGTGTATTGCTGTAGCAGCAGTCTCATTAAATATGGGGGTCAACTGTGTTACCAACATTAGTACCAGTATTTTGGTCACAAGTTCATTCTTTTCAGATTAAAATTTCGTGGAAATCAAGGAAATTGTGTTCATGTACCAGATATTTCAAAAATAGCCTGAACATATGAACCCTCATTAAAATGCTACAGTATATCCTGTAATTTTTCAGAAGGTAAACAAAAAGTAAAAATGTAATGTTTTCTTTTGGGTAAAAGAGAGTCATCTCTATACATGCCATGGGCTCATATATGGGGAGCGGAGGTATACGTCCACCCATTATTAAACTTGGCACTGGATGGCAGTGAGCGGACAGTGTCATGTCCTGGCCACTGTATCCCTGAAGAAAGAGCCCCAGGCACCCATTGCATAGGAGGGTGGGTGGGCACCACAGACTGTCTGGATGTTTTGGAGAAGGGAAAAATCTCTTGCTCCTGCTGGGATTCAAACCCCAGATTGTCCAGCCTGTAGCCTAGTCACTATACTATGCTTTTCCACCTCCCATTTATCTCAAAGGGCTGAGGAAAAACTGTTTCCCAATTGAGATCCAAAATGTAAAGCAGCATATTAGTAACCTTTACACTTAAGCAGTCAGTCATATTAACAGAGACAGTGGATGTGTGAATAACATTATTCCTCCACAGTTGAAGCGACACAGTGCACAGTTAATGGTGCAGTCAGCAAAGATTGTGCAACAGCAAGCAAAGTTGACTGAGCAGGATGCAAAATTGGCAGAACAAGCAAACAAACTGACTGAGCAAGACACACAGATTGCAGAGCTTAAGAGACATCTAGAAGAGTGGGATCATAAGTTCGCTGACCTCACTGCTGAACTCAGCCGTGCACGTGAGGAGAGCGGAGCCATCACAGAGGCAGGGACCAGCCATGAGGTAGAGGGCAGAGTTGCCAGGAACATGTTGCCAGTAGGATCTGCTGAGGCGGAAGGCCGTGTAAGTCGAAGGAAATTAAGGACCTCAACAGTAATAAGCAGTGATGTTACTGCTCCTGGACAAGAAGAAGACAGGGACAGGAGTGCTATGATGAAGAGGAAGGCAGAACCAGACAACTTTAAGATTGATTTAGCAAAAAAGTCAAAGGTGCAGCCCTCAGATGAAGTGGCAAAATGATGCCACACATTCTACAGCAATTCAATCTTAAATTTTCAAAAGGTGAGATCAAAATTGGTCCTGTAATCTCTTACTAATGACCTTTACTGGAAAACTGCAGCACCTAACCAATAAAAGACAACTGGCTTGTGATATACTTACAGTACTCAAGTATTTTGTATCCTATAGAGGGGTAATATGTCTGAAGTGAGTTGTTGCCATGTACTTCAAATCTAGAATATATTGAATTACACAGCACAGCAGATTCTTCTTACCCAGATGATGTTTCTGTAACAATGTCTTGTCTTGACATTATATCATACTACAGAGAAAACCAATAAAACTTCTGAAAAATATGTGAATGTCAAATATTTGGGAATGAGAGTAACGAATGTAGTATAAGATTGAAGTATTCTGGGATGTTACCCTTCATCAGTTGGTAAATCACCAATTACCAGTGGATGCAGCAAACATCCTAGAAGAAGGGATCTCCAATAACACTGCTGGGAGAACCTCAGATCTTGCATATCACAATTGATAAATTCAATCATAATGGAATTTATGAAGTTAAAAGCAGATGAAATTCAGCAAATGCTTACTACCATCATTTTAAAATCTTTGACCTCCAATGTTTTACCTACAAACATTAAAATTAGTGTATTTTAAAATACAAGGAAAGTTTACTCTTAATTCTGGACGGGTTAGAAATTTGGTTTTCTCAGCCTTCGGGAACAACACAGCCCGAGGGTGCACTGAGAATTTAAAATTCTGACATGGTCTGTCCAAAAATAATTGAAGGCACACTTATCATTGTTGCTTACATTAACCAGGGCAATAGTTTCATGTCCTACGGTCAGCTGACAGATTGCCTTGTTTGTCCCAATTATAACTCCTTAAGAACAAAGCAATGGCAATGCTAAACCACAGTTTGATATTCAGAGGACAGTGCATCGTGATATATTCTTATAATAAAACCAACAAGATGCACTAATTTCTCAAATTTATTTTTTGGAATAGGACTGTACATGTTTCGGACAGTTTCTGTGTCCATCGTCAGGAGTCTAGCACTGTACACACAGCAATATATACATGTTATGCTGACTGCTTCAGTCAGCATAACATGTGTGACATATACCTACTGCTGTGTGTACAGTGCTAGACTCCTGAAGATGGACAGAGAAACATGTAGTCCTATTCCAAAAATAAATCTGAGAAATTAGTGCATTTTGTTGGTTTTATTATAAGGCTAAACCACAGATTGAAACATCACTGTCAGCTGTAATTTTCTGTAAACAAAGCGAAATAGACAAGTAATTGAAATGAAGCTTATTTATTAACACTTATTTTATTACAAAATTAAGTTAATTTCAAAAAGGTTCATTTCAAAGTTAAAGTTCACTGTGAACTCGAGCTCTGTCCATACATTTGTGTAACTTACTGGCACAATTTTGCCAGGCACTGTATTCTCATGCATCTGCATCATAATTATAAAAACATGTCAAAGTTTGTCTTCATGTTACATGGTCTGTCCCAAAAGTAATGAGAATGATTTAAAAAAAAAATTGAACATACATGCAATTACAGTTTATCCCCTTCAAAATAGACTCCTTGTGATCGAATACAGCGATTACAGTGTTGCTGCCACTCTTCATAGCAGTGGAGGAAGTCTTCACTTGAGATGTTGTTCAAAGCCCTCGTCGCAGCTGCCTGGACATTTTCAACTGTCCCAAAATGATGTCCTTTGAGCATGGGGGAATAAAAAGAAATCGCATGGAGCCAAGTCAGGGCTGTACGGTGGGTGGGAAAGTGTTGTGATATTATTTTGAGCCAAAAATTCTCTCTCAGCGATTTATGTGTGACTTGGCGCATTGTAATGGTGAAGGAACCACATGTTTGCAGTTTCACGGCAGACAGGCACAACTCTGGTTCTCAAACGCCTGAGTACCTGTAGGTAAAATGTTTGATTCACAGTCTGTCTGGGTGGCACAAACTCATTGTGAACAACTCTCTTTGAATAAAAAATCATGAGCATGGATTTCACTCTTGATTTGCTCATTCAGGCCTTCTTTGTTTGAGGTGACTGGGAAGTGTGCCACTCTGAACTCTGTCTTTAGGTTGTGGGATCATACTCAAAAACCCAAGTTTCATTTCCGGTTATCACTCGCCGCAGAAAGTCGGGCTCACTTGTCACACGATCCAAGAGTTTCTGAGAAACCAACACATGATTGTCCTTTTGTTCATCGGACAAATTCTTCGGGACCAGTTCCGCACAAATTTTTCTCATGTGCAGATCTTACATAATGATTCGGTGGATGTCTGTTTTAGGTAGTCCTTCCTCCTCTGCGATTAACCGCACATTCAAATGTCGGTCCCTATCCAGAACAGCCTTCACATGAGCCACATTTTCCTCAGTTCTTGAAGTTGAAGGATGCCCTACGCGCTGTTCATCCTCAACGCTCTCCCTTCCATCCTTGAACACCTTGTGCCACCTGAAGATGGGCTAAAGACAAAACAGCATCCCCCTAAGCTGTCCTCAACAACTGAGACATTTTGGAACCAGATTTTCCAAGTTTCACATAGAACTTAATCGCGTAATGCTGCTCCAGACTCCTCTGCGTTTTGATCCCTGACAAGACACAAAAACTACTACACATTTTGCTAACGTACCGACTGCTACAAAGGCGCGGACTCAACTGAGGAAGGTCAAACTGTATACCTGGGTTCCCCCTCCACCTGCCTCAACACCCACCTTCCTTTTCTGGCCCTTCTGCGCTGCGCAAAAAAATCATTCTCATTACTTTTGGGACAGACCTCGTATGTCATGTTTCTTTTGTTTTCATTTCTGCAATACTACTGTGGCACATCCACAGCACAAAAAGAAGTCACATGACATTAAATCTTGACTTCAAACAGGCCATTCTGTTGGCCCTTGAACTACACATAATGGTTTAACACCAGGTGTGAACAGGAAATATGGTTCTCTCCTGCATTAGTGTGAATTGTGCAGCATGATTGAGCATGTTAATTAATTGTTCCCTCCCCTTGAAGTGTTGTTTATGCTCTCCCAGACTACTTAAATGTTACATAAAGAGGGTTGGAGTTTGTACACACTCTACCTAGTTATCATATCAACACTTTACTGAATCTGATTTACAGTATTGCTTGCTTGATTGAATTTGCTGATGGCAGGAGCTTAGTAAAGAACTTTTTTTTGAGGGGGGGGGGGGGGGGGCCTACATTCCATACATGATGTATTTTAAACAAGTGTAAGTACTGAATTTTGGATCCCAGTCCAGTCAACATACATCTACAGAACTTGCACTAAGTTTCATAAAAATCACCCTCAGCATTCCATGTGCATTACATAGCATATGCGCTTCTGCATATCTTGTCTTTGGTATCAGCTTGAGGACAGGCCTATGCAGTGTACAGAATGCATCGCAACTAAACAGATAAAGTATGTGCAACCAAAAGAAGACCACAGTTTTCTGGCATCAGTATCTCCATAACTACTCAACTGTGGATATGTGTTTTTGGTTATATTGATGTAAATTAAACCAAGAAATGTTTTCCCCACTCCAAAAACCCTGCATATGCCCAGCTACAAACAGAGCTAATTTTCAAATAACAGATCAAAAACATGTTTTATATTGGTATTTGAAAGACAGCGCTCAGTTTGTGTTCTGCCTTATCACATTCAGTAAATATTTAACTCACAGGCATTCTATTATGGAAAACTGAGACTTGGTCTCGTTTACAGGTGTACTAGTTATTAACTTTAAGCGGCATCTCTCTGCGCCACACACGTGTCCCCTACAATGTAATTAAGTGAACCGATATTCTACTATGTTAACATCACATTTAATGTAACAGAGTAAGCTGTACAAATTGCTGAACTGTTTAAATAATTTGTATTGTATTTACTCATTACTGATTGAATAAATAGCTACCAATACACCTTCAAAGTGAAATGTTCTCATTCGGAAGGAGCCACTTTCCGTAGTGTATCATGCCTTCAGTAAACTCTGAATCAACTTAACAGTTTTCAAGAAGGTTCATATGAATTGCTGTAGAGGCCTGGCCTCTCAGACTAGTGAGACACAAGTACTATTTAAGGTGCAGTGTCTTGAAATTTTGAGTGGTAATGGTTCACTGGGAAACATGACACTTTTTATATTCTTTAAGAATGTGAATTTTATGATAAGACAGCCCCATAGAGGTTGCATTTACCATCGCATTTAATACACGTAACTCACAAAACAAAGACACATAACATCTGATACAGAAACATATCATAAAAAACTATGTAGTACAAGGCAGTCCCCAACTTCTGTACACATTTCGTTCCTGAAAGCATGTATGGAAGTCGAGCTATGGATTTGAATGTTATAATGGGGATTATGTTCAGCTGCTTCAAAAGTACATAAAAATCCCTATTTATGGGCAACAAACAAAACAGTTGTAGCAACAATTACAGTATATTCATGCAGTAATTGAACCAAAGGTAATTGTAAAAGGTTCCCACCATCATGTGAGCCAATATCCTCAATAATTCTGATGGCTGTGTAACAGATGGCCAACAAAACTCATAAGCAATTAGTAAACATAGCCACAGTGTTTATTTCATATGTCTGCTCTATAGTAGTAAAGTGATCCCGGTGTGGCCCAGAGGGTGGGTAGAGGTATAGCTCTACTCTTCCATGACCACAGTACTAGAAGGGGATGAGTGGTCAGCAGCACGCCCCAGCTGCACTTTAGCCCCGGGAAAGACCCGGTACCCATTTTACAGGAGGCTGAGTGGGCCCCAGGGCCGGTCTGGACGGGCAGAAAATCTCGTCCCCACCGGGATTCGATCCTGGACCGTCTAGCTCAGTCTCTATACCGACTGAGCTACCTGGCCCACGCTCTATAGTAGTATGTGTTCATATTATACATGCAAATTACGTATTGCTACCATCATGATGTTGGTCAGCTTTCTTCCAACCAATTACAATACTAGAATACACGGCCAGGATAGCCATCAACAGAGAACATAGGGTCTCACCAAAATCAACAAACATGAAAACTCAACTGTCCACACCAACATCAAAGTTGTCAAATGGGTTACAAAATATAAACAATACAAGTAACTTTCCAGAGCTATCTTGCCTCAAATTATACTCATCTCATGTACCTCATCTGGAATTTTGTTTTTTTATGGTTGAACAGCCCTAGTGGGCGCAAGCCTCTTCATTTTCAAGGCTTCATGATCACACACAGGAGTGCGTTACACTGGGCTACTCTACACGCTGCTCACCAGTGAGTAAAGGTGCGGTCTGTTCATCATTAGTCGCTACTCATTGGCTAGCGTACACTCCACTTGCCCATTGTAATTTATACAACCAGTAAAGTACCTTGTGATAAAACACTAAAATCCTTCACTTCATCTTTGAGACGTTGAGTGATGAACTAAAACAATACTAGCTGATTGCCCAGTCTTTACATTCCTACATGTAATAGGCATGGATAGTTGACTCGCTGCTGGTGAGTAGTGTTGAAAGAAGTCTCATGTAATTCCCACCTTAGACACACAATACACAGTAGTAGAGGCCACATGAAATGTGATGGCACATGTGCAGAAACCAGATGTTGTCTTTCGGCGAAACGGACGAGTCCATTTAAATCAGCGGGGGCGTCAGTTCAGTCGACTACTGGCAGCCGAGGTGTGCGCATCAATGACAGTAATGCTGGATACATCATGTTCCGTGGTAGTGTGAAGGGTACTGGCTACCCACTCCATCCGCCAGTTTCCCCTTCACTTCCCCTCCCACGCGTCACCGTGTGCCATCACATTTCAACTGGAGTCTACTCCTCTGGACGAGTGATTGGCCTACCACAGAGACCTTTACCTGACAATACACAACACTCACAACAGACATCCATCCCCCCCCCCAAGACCGCATAGCCACCGACATTGGCTTTTCTGGCATTTAGTAGACACAAAATACAGTTTCAGACCCAGTTTTGTAGTGCCACTCTTTGGAAGTTCAAAATGTTTGTTCATCAGCTGTGTACAGAAGTCCGAATTTGGCAAGTGGAAGGATTAGGGGTGAGAATCTATTATGTACAAAAAGTCAAGGGCTGCCTGTACTTACTTTGTATAAAAATATTTCCCTCATTCCTTTCATTGTTGATAGCGCCCATCGATGTTTTGGTAGAGTGCAATTATGTAACTATATACCAATCAGTGGAACCATTTTAAGAGACGTTCTTGCCAGAACTTTAGTATTTACTTCACACGGAGGTTTAAAATACATCAGAATCTCAAGGCAGTCAAAAATGTTCATGCATCATTAATTTTTACTGGGTTGGGGGAGGGGATTAAAAAACGTTTACTTTGTTGTTACACATTTCCTAGTCAAGATACCAACATTTTAGAATGTAAGCAGTGAACTGGAAAAAGAAGGAACCAGGACCGTGTAGACAGTACAGTGCCTTGGCCATATGACAAAGAACTGAAATTATGGTTAGATTCCCAGCAGGGACCAGGTCTGAGGCCCACCCATCCTCCTATTCAGTGGGTACCTGGACCCCTTTTCCCAGAGGCAGAGCAGCCATGGCATGAAATTGACCAAACCTCCATCAAATTCCCAGGTTAAGAATCAGCACAGCCATAACTCCTCTCCCCCATATGCCCTTATGGGATGTACAGAGACAACTTTACTTCATCTTAGAGAAAAAAAGCATTCAATGGCAGGAATGTGGAAACATTTCTCATTCGATGGCACTAAAAGCAAAGAAGCTTTGTTCATCTCCCCTATAATTCCACAGTCACTCTCTGCACCAGTATCAGTGCCAAGCAATAGCTGATACTAAATGTTCATCTCCCCTATAATTCCACAGTCACTCTCTGCACCAGTATCAGTGC
>Ga0123352_10004074_pt1 | contig 21414 bp, 18 predicted proteins | sample TergutLab28metaG_FD_89700 | JGI IMG/M metagenome (GOLD analysis project Ga0123352, IMG submission 89700) | Labiotermes labralis P1 segment gut microbial communities from Petit-Saut dam, French Guiana - Lab288 P1 | ecosystem: Host-associated > Arthropoda: Insects > Digestive system > Gut ...
TCAAAAAATGTGAAAAATAAAAAATATAAAAAATTAAAAATCAATTGAAAAAATGGGTTTTTCGTTTTTTTTTGTTTCCCCGATTGTCTCCCCCGTGTCGGGTTTTGGGGGGGGGGGGTTTGCTGGCCTCAATGACCTTACGGACTATGCCGGCAGGAACTTTCTGTTCCTGGTAGGGCCTCCCAAGCAGGACAGGCCGGAAGAGAGAGACCAGACTAAGAGAGACAAACTGGTCCTCCAAGCTTGGGAGTTTTGCGGATGGGTTGGTAACCCTCCCAAGGAAAACAAAAGTACTCATAAGCAAAGACGCACAGCCTTGGAAACAACCACCTTGAAAGAATGGACAATACCAGACTGCCGAAACACGCCCTCAACTACAAACCTTGAGGAAGAAGAGACCGTGGACGCCCCAGGAAACGATTGCAATGTGTCGATCCCGGAACAGGTCAAACGACCTAATCCATGGAAGAAGAAGATGATGATGATGATGTTCTATAATCGAGGGGCATGTAAGCTCCAAAAGTACAAAATAATAATTGTGAATAATGCATGGTAAAGGAAGTGGAAGGAATATAAAATTAACCCTTTGACACCGGAATTAAATGCCTCCGAACAACGCTGCCTGCCGAGATTTTTTACTGGGGATATCAATTTTAATGCTTGCTCTTAGGAAAAAAAAAGCATGGATTTTTCCTTCAAATTTAATTAAATAAAATTTTGTACTCTGCTTATGAATTAATTAATCCGGGAAAAAATGTTCACCCATTTTTCTAATAAATTTAGTCCTGTGAATCGCATGCTTTATGTAAATTGTGGTGTAAACAGTTCATTACTCACATAATTCTGATTTCTGCAGAATGTCTGTGGCACCTTGGGTCACTGTTTTATCACGACACGCAGTATTCACAAAGAGGGTGATTTACACATTTACTTTTGTGTGGTATTCCGCCAAACAAGGCACCACGCACAGGCCCACGTCACACCTTGCGGCCTTATACACTGTGCCTTTCTTTGACAGCGAGAAGAACACAGACGGCAGTGCAGGTGAATAAATAACTTCGCTGGCCAGTGTTTGTTATGACGACTCTCGAGAAGCAAAACATTTTTTGCGCCCACACTTGGTCTTCCAGCCGATCTGGTTGTGGGGCGATCTTGGCTCTTTCCAGCTTCCTCAATCAAATTTCTCATCAGAAGGGCCTGAAATCTCAGTAGGTATATTTAGCCCCACATGAAGGTAACAGCATTCAACTGTTGAGTACTCTTAGATCCAAAAGGTGGAAAAATAATTTTGTGGCCCACTTGAAGGTACGTCGACTCATCGAATAGCTGTTAGCCATACGAACAGAATTGTCGACGTGACCCATGTGCTGGTTGTAGCGTTCCACGATGTGAGGTTTCACGTGGCTGTTGCTGTTGTCACAAAAATTTCCTTCAGCTGATGGTGGGTCCGTGTTAGTCAGCATGTAAACTTCTCGTCTATTCTTCCAAACTAATGCGGTCAGACCTCCCCTAGTCCTCACTCTTACGTCACCTCTTTTCAGTTTTAAATTGTTTTGGGCCAAAGTCACGGGGCATTTCTTTTCTGTTGCGCGGTACTGTCCCGCATGAACTTATTTTACGTCTGTCCAAGTAATCAAAAAGTATTTGGGATGAAAAGAAATTGTCCATAAATGTTTTGTGTCCTAAGCCTTCAACTCTGCAAGTCAAATGTCTAACAATTGCGTGTGTTACAGTCATGTCATCAGTGGCGGAGTGTGAGTCTCTACCCAAGTACATTCTCATGTCATATGTATAACCTGATTCATCACAGAGTTTGTAAATATTGATGCCGAAACGTTTTCTCTTCTTTGGAACGAACTGCCTGAATATAACCCTGGCCTTGAAATTTACAGTTACCTCGTCCACAGCCAAATGCTCCGAGGGGTTGTGGAATTTAGCATAAGTCTCGTTCAGTTTGTCAAACAGTCCTTAGTTTCCATAGCCAGTCATATTCTTCGCCTTCTTCAGGTCTCTGTGAATTGTCTGCAAAATGCAGAAAACGCAGTAAATGTAAAAGACTGTCTCCTGTCATGGTATCGCCGTAAAACGAATGGTGTATTTGTCTGAGTCCCGACCAGTAGTCGTGTAGTGTTTCTTTCAATGCGTGTCCCATCTGCAGTGCTAAGGCTACGAAAGTCATCCTATCCGGCAACGTAATGTCAGGCAGTCGGCGGCTAGGTCCGGCTTGTCCGTCTAAGTGTTGCTTGTAGTATACGTTACTCTGTTCCACCAGCAGATAAAAAATTTCTGTTAAAAACACCAACACAGACAGTGGCGAACTGTCTGTGTTGATGCGTGAAGCGTCACTTTTTTTCACACCTTCTGCTGGACCGACAAAAGGATGAATAATTGTGTTCCTTCCTTGAGGCGGTCCCTAGGTTCGTAATCCGCCACTTGTTGCAGCCTGAGGTTCGACTTCTTCTAAGGCTTGCTGTTGTTGTTTTTCGTTGTTGTTCCTCTTATTCTTCTTCTTCCTCAAAATAATCTTCAACATCACTAGCCTCAGCACCTGATTCCGAGTCGGTGTCAGAAACCAGAATTTCGCTGATAACTTCCTCATCAAGTTTTATTTTTTTCCTGCCCATGGCTCTGAGACCTACAATCATCTGCCTTGTTTACACTCGTATGTATGACTGGCTAGAGTTACAGAGACCTTATGTCTCTAAAGACACAAACGTCTTCTATACTGACAGCAAAACAGATCTAAAGTGACGATGTGATTACTGGATAAAATTCGAGCTATTCAAGGACGCTCAAGACATTTTTAGTAGGCTGACGGCCGTGTTACTACCCCAAACCCCTACAGATTATCCCAGAACTACAAGAGTCACGTCTGTGGGCCCTCATATAGCTGCAAACATCGATTTTTGTGGATGTCTCCGATTTTTTGAACATTAGTTTTGTCCGAATTATATGGGTACTTACGTCACTAACAACCTTCCTGGGCAAGAAAAGTGTTCGTTTCATAAGCCAGTGTTGATATTTCAACCCACAGTGAACTCCAGTGCATGTGATAAACAAACCTAGCAGTGTTTGGACCGTATTAGCCAGCTGAGACAAAATATGCACTTGGCGTGTGTCGACATATAAATTATGGTTTTTTTTGAGGGCTTTAGGAGGTAGAGGGGGTACATTCTCGCTACATATAGAAACCCTGACCTTCATGGGTCCTGCAGATTAGCAGGCTACTGCAGTATACCGGATAGGAGTGAGCAAAATTCCTCATAACTTCGACACACTGCGACGTTCGGTGTTAAAGGGTCATGGGGAAAGTGGATAGATCAGAACATTTCAGGAGGTGAAATCTCAAACCTTTGTTTAGTCCTCCGTATTGATAGAACATTCCTCTCTGGTATGTAACGCTGTGTAAGTCGGTAGAAGTTTACAGAAGTTTCGAAAGAATGTACTGCTTCTATCTTCAGGATTATACCCAAGGATGGAACAGTAGGTCCCCCGATATATTAATATGCTTTTACGACACTATACAACACCACGTCCCAGAAAACAACAACCTTCATGACCACAGCCATGATGACCTCAGACACCAGACATTACTACACCGATCAAATGAAGGATAATTAGGTGAGGTGGCTAGGTAGCACGCAAGTGTGTAATAAAATCTGACGTAGAGAATCTCAGGGCCTAGGCAGAACTACGCATAGATTTAAGTCTGGCGTCATTGTGACAGATAAATCCATAGATTTATGCAATTTGTTTTATTCAGTGCATGTCTTAGGTCTGTATTCCGAGCATTGTAGTTGTCACGGTCTTCCCGATGGATGGTCCGTGCGTGATAAAGGTGCTGTAATCGGTGAAGTGATAAAAGTAAGATACTGTTTTACCAATCAACCTACGCCTCTGTGCGTTACTCAGTTACATTACACACGATTTTATTTAGTTACAATCAGACTGCCAGTTAACAAACACCTCATATTCAAAAACGAAAAAATGTTTTGGCGAATGAATCTCTTCCCATCCCCATGCCAAACGATGAGGAGGCACGAACTGTGTTAAGTGTGACACAGACAGCTTTTTCTTAATCACTAGCAAATCACTCCAGTTGCCTTCCTGAAAATGGAAAAAGTTTATAAATACGTAACTCTGGAAGTAACATGCCACACACACACAAACACAAACACACACACACACAAACACACACACACACAAACACAAACACACACACACACAAACACAAACACACACACACACAAACACACACACACAAACACACACACACAAACAGACACACACACAAACACACACGCACCACACACACACACACAAACACACACACAAACACACACACACACAAACACACACACACACAAACACACACACAAACACAAACACACACACAAACACACAACTATTCAAAATTGGAAAATATGAGACTGAGTAACGACTACACTGGATGATACATACTATTCAAATTACATTCTGACCGAAATGTAACTTCGTACTGTTATTATGTGAAGAATGGAAATTATATGGCCGATCATAATTCAGTCTTATTCATTCATTTTCTTAAATTCCCATAACCACTTTAAATAAATATTTATTTAAATAAATACTTCTCAGTCTGAGTACAAAATTCTTAATATATATTGGCTGATTTATTAGCACTCATACATATTTGGCCATATTTGACAATTATCAGCGAGATCCTCTGAAATTACTCTGGAATTACAGTAAATTTTTCCTTTGACTCAGCATATGTAATTTTAGTGTGTTGTAGAGCCAAGCTGAAGTAATAGATTTGAATCAGGCTCTTTGTATTAAATGTGATAACGGTACTGCAGTTATCACGTATTCTAGTACAGTTTAAAAAACTGTGAATTGAAAATAGTAAATGCAAATTTTCAGGTTTGAAATAATTTTAAGTCTTAAATTCGGTGTATTTTTTATTTGTTAATCATCCCTCTTTTTTCTTTCTCTACGTCCTTGTGGGGTGATAAAACCCTAATCCTATCTACGTGGCCGGTAATCACAGAAGCAGGAAGAACAAAGACACAAAAATACTGTTAAACAATTATAAATTTTACTACAAATGAAACAATTTTAATGAATTAAATTTTAATTTCCAATTCTTTGCACTGCGCCAACAGAAAATTTGATAAGAGTAATTATTCATTTGAGTACTATTATCACTTCTGTAATATTCTGTTAGCGACTTTTTAAACACAACGTCACAACATACTGAAATAATACACAAAACACACTGATGTTTAGCCAGTTGCAACTTACATTATACAGGATGATTCAAAAATATGGACTTAATTTTGTACGTCTACATTTCCTGAACTTTACAAGGTATATGAATGATCTACATACAATTTGAAAGAGAAAGTGCTATATTTTTAATTAATATTGCTAGAGTTCTCACCTAATGCACAGCCTTGCAGCAGCTTCAGTTGAGAACAAAATGGCTACTATGCAGCACAAGAATTTTTGCGTGTATCAGAGGAGAACGTAGGACGAATTCAAGACAGTTTTGAGCGTAGCCCACGCAAGTCAATCCGTAGACCGAGCAGAGAACTTGGAATACCGCAACCAACTGTCTGACGTGTGTTGAGGCGCCGATTACTCTTCAATTGAGTCCATCTTTTTGAATCACTCCATATTTACAGAGAATGTGCCTGTTGATTCCGGCGTACGACCGAAATATGCAGAACCACTAATACGTCAATAATACATATCTAAGAGTTTTGTACAATTGTTGAAACATGTGTAGGATTACGCGTTTTAAGGTGAATAAAATTAAAATTATTAATTATGAATAATATTGTCTTACGGCTTCTGAAGCTATATAGTTTGTTGGACAGATACAACACAAATTTTTGCCCCAATCTTAAGGGTCTGTCAACATTCCTCCGAAATTGTGGTACCTTTCTATCAATCCATGCCAGAAATTGTATTCTTAATAATACTGGTTGTGAGATCTTCATGCTGAAAAGTTTACTTTCTTTTAATGTAATAAACTGTGGGCCAGAAAAGTCTAGTGCAGTAAATATAATTCTGAACTCAAACTACAGAGTTCTCTGAATAAGACGTACAGAAATATAAATATCCCTGTTGTTTAGTATCGGTGAGGAACATGTTCTCTCATATTGAGGAAGGAACGTAGGCTGAGGGTGTTTGAGAATAGGGTGCTGAGGAGAATATGTGGGCCTAAGTGGAAAGAGGTAACAAAATATTGGAATAAATTATATTATGAAGCGCTTAATGATCTGTACTCCCCACCCATTACTTTTCGTGTGATAAAATCGAGAATAATGAGATGGGTGGGACATGTAGCAGGTATGGGAGAGAGAATAGGATATAGAGGATTTTGATGGGAAACCTGAGGGAAAGACACTACTTGGAAGACTTAGGCGTAAATGGGATATGAGATTTGGAGGTACGGACTGGGTCGATCTGCCTCAAGACAGGGACAGTCGGCAGGCACTTGTGAATGCGGTAATGAGCTTTGGGGTTGCATAAAATGTGGGGAATTTCTTGACTAGCTGAGAACCGGTTAGCTTCTCAAGAAGGACTCTGCTGGATGGAGTAAGTAAGTAAGTAAGCAAGGTAAAACCCAAAACTGAAGGTTTGTACGGCACATGTATTTACACTTTTCCATGAAGAGTCTCTCCCACTCCTCTTAATATTTTTTACCTATGTACAAGTGTCACCCTTCATTTTAAACTTGGCGAAGTGCAAGAATTTGTATATGGAATGCCGCTCATGAGAATTCTGAAACCAGCCCCATTTATCATTTTAAGAAGCTCTTCAAATACTTGAAAATTGACATCTCGTCATTTTTCTCATACGTAGCAACATACTGAAGATTCTTCGATCAGTCTCATTAAAAGTAAATTACAGAATTGTGGACTGAACACGTACGTACCTACTCAATTTAGTTACGCACCTAATTCCGCGATACAACACTCTGAGCTACTAACGCCAATGGCGTGTTCCATATATAGTTCTAACAAGTCTCCACAGATGCTCCATCTTCCCATCGTTCAGTGTTCAGTGCTATAGTTATGTGAAGTGACCTTACAAGCAGTAACAGCTCGAGGTCAGTGCGTCTTTCACAAAACGTGAGCAGTTGGAAAAAGGCGAAAAAAAAACTATTAGATTCAATATGTATTATTGACATTACGGATGAGTGAGGAATTGTTCACAACGTTTTGGGTCGGTCCCAAAAGGCTGGAGGTTACAATGGTTCCAGACAGCTGCTCTGCTGGCACTACAACTCGTGCGTAAATATTGCCAAAATACAGGACGATCAAAAAACATCTACTCAAAAGACAGATCACATAAGGGTGAGGTGCGAAAAGTACGAGAACACAGTTATTTGCGACCAGGTGGTTTATTCAACTTTCTTCTTCTTCTTTTTCTTCTTCTTCTTCTTCTTCTTCTTATCTTCCTCCTCCTCCCCTTCTTCTTCTTCTTCTTCTTCTACTTCTTCTTCTCTTCCTCCTCCTCCTCCTCCTCCTTCTTCTTCTTCTTCTTCTTCTTCTTCTAAGGCGCTACAACTCTGAAAGATTCTTGGTCTTCTCGACAATAGCCTTCCATTTAGAGCGGTCCTGTACTTGTTCTGCCCACTTCACAAGCTTCTTCTTCTTCAAATCATTCCTGAAATCATTACCCCATCTAGACTTAGGCCTTCCAGCTGGTCTTCCTGTGAATGGTTTCCATTTGTGAACTCTGTTCAATATGCTGGTTAATTATGTCGACGCGATTAATAATGTTCATATATAAAACTTCGATATGTTTGGGGTTCGAAGAGCGAACTATCCTGGAGGAACCGACATAAAGTCAAATTTGTAACATGAAGCTGGCCGCTGGCCGTATGCAATGCTTTCTAACTTTTACGACCAATGATAGGGATCATCTGCTCGCTCGGTGGGATAGATTCATTAAACGTAAGGTAAGTACTTTGAAAAATTGAAGAGAAATATGTCTTGATGGCTGTAAAATATTGTAACTCCCTGGATCAGCAATTACAATCAGTATAGAAATTTTCTTCTCATAGAGTATCGTATTATCTAATATACGTAAACTTGTATGTGCGCATGTACCAACAAGCCCAACTTTACACCCAATAAAATAAGAAACACACAACAATAAAAAAAACCGCACTAGGAACAAAATAATATACATTAAAATTACAAGCTCTAAAATGACGGATATAAATGATTTATCTTACATTTTTGACTGACTTCTTATCAACATCCGTCTACTCGTCAAATTTCTTTCTTTCATTTCTTCGTCTCTAAACTTGTTGCTATGCGACCACGTGTACGTCCTTAGAGCACGTAGCATTAAATTTGTCCTTTGTCTAAGACTGTTTTGTCTCCTGGCAAAGATCTGATGAACAAAGCGAGCATTTACTTGGCAGTAAGACACTGAATATTCGTGGCACATCTCTCCTGTTCTTAGGACCAGAATTAAAAGATAGATAAGAATGATTTGGTGTTTGTTTCTTACAGTACAACGAATATCATTATGCTGTTTAAAAAGGAAGACGAAGTGTTAGAGAAGACGAAAGGATTCTAATTACTTCAGCACACTTTGTTTTAAGAGAAAGTCAGGAGAAAATGAGAAAATTTACCACCTGTTTTATTCAGTCCTATTAATAAGTAAGTGAAAATAACCAACTCCATAGAGCACTATTTAACTGTAGAACTCAATGGGTGCTTCGGAAGAAACTACCCATACTTCTAAAATATAAAATTTCATTGGTGTGCCTACAACGGCCCACCGCTGGTTCTCACCCTGAGCCACATGAATCGAGTCAAAATTTCACACTTTATTTACCCAACCTCAATTTTATGTATTCAAAGTGACCTGCCTTGTTCAGACTTTCCAGATAGAAATTATTTGTAATTTATATCTTATCGCGTGTGCCACGTACCCCTTCTCCCACGTGATGTCCAGTCACCTTCCTCAGCCACCTGATCTCAAACTCGGTCAATATAATTCCCTTCATTTCAGACACCAAAAGCCTTTAGCTTTTTAGAAAAAAAAAGAAAGATGATAACCTCTGGATTCAGTCATAGCAATTATTAACGAAACCGCCCAATCTTTATCATACAGAGTAAACGCAATTCATTTTAAGAAAAACCCGAGAAGTATTAGTGTGTTTCCATTACTATTATTACAAAAATAGTAATACAGTATATGAAAATCAGATCACGAACAAATCACAACATTCATTTACTTACTATCCTTTAGACGCCTAACGTCAACTATAGTTGACGTACCGCACCGCTAACGTCTAAACGTTGCATTTTATATATTTATTCAACAAATATAGGTACCGAATATTTTAAACATGGTGTATACTCTCCTTTTTTTTCTCTTTAAAAGGCTGTTTGTTTCATAATTCTAACTTACTTGATACCTGTATTATTCACATTTTATATACAGAATGTGCTAAAATTTAAAAAATAATTCCGGTGCCAAAAGGCTATGAACCGAGTATTGTGGACAAAAGGCGTAATTATGAGTATGTCCTGTGTTAATTGCAAACAAAAACGATTGTGATCCGCAACATACTGCTTATTTAACCGTTAAAAATTTGAATTTTTATTAATTCTTTCTCCTCCCCAAATAAGCCACGACAATCGCCATTACAAATATCAACTGATTCATAACTTAAAAGAAAATAATCACCTTCTATCGGACAGTGTTATTTGTGGCACCCATAAATAATATGCATATAAATTAGAGAGTTGTTTAAAGTTAAATGTCGCGGTATATTCGGTGTGGCTTGTAGCGCCAAATAAAACAAAGCGGGGATATGTTTATTATTCGATCGGATATGTTTTCTGGGGAAATGAAATTTCTTCGAAACTTGGAAAATTTAAATGTTGTAAATTTTATCAAGTAATACTGAGAACTGAGAGAATGCATAATTGAGTTCAGAAATGTAATTTTTTTACATGCACTGTAATGAACTAACACAACATTAGCTCGTATTAGAAACTTTATAGTCACAGTAGCTACAATAGCTATCAAGGAAACTACCATTTCGTTTCCACCTCAGTCCCAAATATATTATCTACACGCAGAGGCATTGGTTTTGTGGAACTTATATAGTCTCTTGATTTTCCCAGATATTTTACGCCTTTTAGTGAATCCGAAGTTTCAAAATGGGACACGGCTGTACTCTATTCTGAAGCAGATCATTTCAGTCCACTATTTCATATCTGGATCAATCTTGATTCTTCCTGTCTCTATCTTGTGAACCAAAATTGTAGAAGAGTTTAGTTTGTTTAGAAATACATATAAATCGCCTTGACTTTATTACTATAATATCAAAATAGTTACGCTTGTAATATTTTCCTTGTTTAATTAATAAAAGAAGGAATTCCCCTTCTTCAAAACACAAGTTCGAGTCATAAATGACTTCAAAGACTCTAGATTGTTCTAAATTAAGGTATACCCTATGAGAATAAAACTGCATTTAGCATCACAGCGATGTCAGTTTAATAGGCCAGAATTAAAAACGTCCGATAATTATTAATATTTTAATAGGTCATAATGCCAGGATATGACTTTGCACTAAAAAATTAATTTTGTATACTACACGTGTACTGAGGGATTAACATTTCTGTACCACTGCTACAAATATGTTGTGAAACTGGAGGCTTCGGTGATATTAAAACTGAAGCCACCTTCTGAAATCTACCGTGAAACATTTAAACCCAATATACGTTAAGGTAAACTCTTCCTGCTACATGAATTTTAATACTACTCTCGCATGTCCTGGATTTTCCGACAGCTTGTCAACACAATATTTATGTTCACGCTCCTTGTCTACCCATTTCAAATACCATTAACACGTCCTTTATTTAATAACATACGAGATCTTACAGGCCGTATGGTATCTCTTCCGGACAGTGTGATGTCTCTTACAGACAGTAGTGTCTCTCCGAGATTTTGATGTCTTTTCAAGAGAATGTGGTGTCACTTAGGGAGAATAGTGTCTCTCTATGAGAGTGTGATGTCTTTTACAGACAGTGTGATGTCCCTTCAAGAGAGTGAGTTATCTCTTCCGGACAGTGTGATGTCTCTTACAGACAGTAGTGTCTCTCCGAGATTTTGATGTCTTTTCCAGAGATTGTGGTGTCACTTAGGGAGAGTAGTGTCTCTCTATGAGAGTGTGATGTCTTTTGCAGACAGTGTGATGTCCATTCAAGGGAGTGTGTTATCTCTTCCGGACAGTGTGATGTCTCTTACAGACGGTAGTGTCTCTCTCCGAGAGTTTGACGTCTTTTTCAGAGAGAGTGAAATCACTTAGAGAGAGTAGTGTCTATGAATGTGATGTCTTTCCCATACAGTATGATGTCGCTTCCGGAGAGTCCTATATCTCTATCAGACAGAATGATGTCTCTTCTGAACATGGTAATTTATCTTCCAGACAATGTGATTTTTTTTCTAAGCAGTGAAATTGTTCTGTAAGACATTGTTATATCTTTTCCAGAGAATGTGATATCTGTTTTAGACACTGTGGTGTCTCAAAAGACTATTGTGTCTCTAATAAGGCGTGTTGTCTCTTCCAGACAGTGTGGTGTCTCTTCCCGACATTGTGATGTTTCTTCCGAATATTTGATGTATATCTTTCAGAGAGCGTGATATTTATTCCATACGTTGTAATGTCTCTTCGATAGGGCGTGGTCTATTCACAATTCCAAAATTTATTTTTCTTAATTTTAATCCCTGAATACAGATTAATAATCTGCTATTAATAAAACATGAGGCAGAATGGATCGAGGGAAGGAAGAAATCAGGAAATAATTCCTGTCATTGCGTAATAGCTTTACCTACAGTACAGAAATATAATGTCGAGAAAAATAGCAATTTTCATACGTCTAAATAAGTTAAGAATATAGGTCGCTGAGAAGACAAAACCTAAATATCTTACATTGTCTTGTGTTAGGTGAAAACCAGGGGGGATTGGAGGTTATCTCAGTCCAACAGCCCGACCAAAGCAGATCTCATCTGCCAACGAATCGCAGGTAGCTGTCAAAAGACTGTGATTAAAAAAAAATTTTGAAAAAAGTCAAATATAGGATTTATTTCGATAACTTTATTCAAGCACGTATTCCTCCTCCTCCATCTCTCCTCTCTTCATCATCAGTGTTCTGGCTTTGAAAATTGTACACTGCAAGTTAGAAGGAATTGTGTCGGAGATAAAATTACATATGTATAACTATATATATATATATATACATAAAAGTAGCATTTTTATCGTCCCCTTGAATACTATTGCTGTCACAGGCATCTTATTGCAAGCCTGAATCCGCAGGGAACTTAGATTTCGTGTATGTCGTAGCGATATGATTTTCGTGACGGCAGCAGTTCTCAGAAACGCGATGAAATTACTACTTGTATATTATTGGAATGTAAACTTATGCACATAATTTTACTGCTGGTGATATATTCTATTGATGTCAGGACACGGTATATGAACATGTACCAGTATATGTGTGTTACTGACTACGTAATTTGATGTGTTCTCAATTCGTAGCAATTCTCACACACTTGCACAAGTGGCGAAGCCATATTCGAAACTGTGCCAATTGCAGGATAATTTGTCACTTCACTCACTGTCTAAATAAAAAAAGTCGACATCAGACTTGTCTATCTATGACTGAGAAATTGTTTTTAAATTCCGTCCGAAAATTTTTATTTTTAAATAGGCTGAATATATGAAAGATGATACTCACATTTAAGTTTAATGTACTTCTGTGCCAGTACTGATTTAGTCCATGACACGTGTGTCAGAAGATATCCGTGAACACGTGAGAAACGAGACGACAAGAGAGCAAAAACTGCATTAGGAATATACGTACGCTAGGTACGGCTTCGTAATTACGTACATTTTACTCAAACATACGTCTGTTTAACCGTATGTTGCTAATATACGGCATATCTGCCGAGAAAATGAATAAATTTTCAACATTTCGCAGTTTCTAAATGAACTCAGCGTTCTTTATTTGTCCCAACTAATGCACACAAATTATTTTAAATGTAAAACTGTTAAAACATGTAAAACACTAGTATTTGCTGCATCATGTTTCGGTTTACATAAACAGCCATCTGGGAGCTACAGCCTGCGCTTTGCCAAAGCTACAATATTGATTGCAATATATAGAAGTCGTTGTTGAAATATTCAGTATTATGGCCGCATATCTCGTTCAGTCCTGTAGTGCATGTGTATTATGCACTGTGCAGAATGAAACTGTCATTTTCATTCTGCACAGTGCATAATACACATGCACAACAGGACTGAACGAAATATGCAGCCATAATACTGAATATTTCAACAACGACTTGTATATTGCAATCAATATTGTAACTCTGGCAAAGCGCAGGCTGTAACTCCCTAATGTTTGTTTATGTAAACCGAAACATGTTGGAGCAAATATTACAGTTTTAAATGTTTTAACATTTTAACAAATAAAACCATTTGTGTGCATTAATTGGGACAAATAAAGGACATGATATTATTAATGCACGGAACAACCATGAGGATAAACGTAGCGTTGTTAAAGAAACGAAATTTGAATCTCAATAATGCTAGTCAGAAAGTAACGGTTTTCAAAAAGGTGTCAAAAGTGAAAAACGTATGTTCAGCTAACGGTAATAATTTACAGTGTTTGTTGCAAACGGAATATTTTATCGGATAAGTTGTGGAGACCAAAGTAATTTGGTATATTTAATCAAAACATTTCCACAATACTCAAAACCCCAGAAATTCAGATTCTACACGATCTTAATCCATGAGAGTTCGTAGTGTAGGACTTACTTGATCAAGATAATGAGCTTCGGAGTCCATAACAACGACATATTTCGTACGAAGTACTACAGTTACTGAAAAAAGAGACCACGTTGTAGAGAACCGCTTGTTTAATTTCGTTACCCACGTGGTGGCTAATATCTCTCAACACACAGGCTATTTTTAAATTCATTCGTGAAGTTTAAAATCGAACAGCTATATTTTTATTAAGAACAGTGTCGTCCAAAACATCAATTTTCGGAGTTTACCCTTACTGCCTCTTCAAGTGCTGGATATGTGCACCTTTATATAAGGTCAGGATAGTCCAATTCTGTTACAACTCCGCTAGGAATGTGCTCGACAACTTACTAAATTCCGAGTGGCAGACCGACAGTATCCTTCACAAGTTCCGTACAGAGACACCTGCGTTAAGCCAGGTGACTTTGGCGGTCAAAGAAATGGGCCACCACGTCCAATCCACGTGCTATATTAGTGCCCATCACAGCGAAAGTGTTAATTACCAGCTCCAACTACAAAAGGACGAAAGAAATGCTAAGGAATTGGGAGATGCATTAGGTCAAATCTGCTTTCATTAAAACTGTCAAAAAAGCTGAATTTGATTTTGTGTATGTAGATATTCTTTATTACACGTACTTGTTTCTATCTCCAGGAAGGTTGAACGTTGGTAGACCTGACGTAGTGGGCTCGCCTTGACAAAGTAAAATGGCTGTAGCGTATAATCGACTTCCTCTTCCTGCGGGCGAGTGTTCGATACTGTGGCACAAACTTCGGTTTCACAAAGCCAGCACATTATCACTACGTTCACCTCTACACTTAGCGCCATATTTCTCAATAGCTGTCCAAAAGAGTGCCATTTTCAGAGCCTGGTTATATTTTTCACGCCAATATCAAGCTTCATTACAAAATTTCATATAACATATTCTTGTCATTAAACGGCCTATATGAAGTGCTTAGTTTGCAGAGCACTAGATGATTCTAAGTGATGAATTAGAAGAGATCTGGAAGAAAATATAATATTATACCATATTTTAATATACTGCAAATTCATTCGAATGAAAAACGTGAGGAAAGCCATGATAGCCTGTTTCCGGACGTATAATTCGAATTCGGGGCTTTCACAGTAAGAAGCGCGAAAGCTCTGCAGTAATGTGAGACCGGACTGATTTAAAACTGTCTTAAACGGAACTGAAGTCCCGAGCATTCAATTTTCAAGTGCCTGTGTGACACGGAAAATGGAACCTGCCTGCACCGGAATAACGTTCTGTATATATATATATATATATATATATATTAAATTACGCCTATTATAATTATTGGACGTCTGTAAGGTATTCTGTGGATTAGAATTTTTTCTGTAAATTCAATATAAGAGTCTTTACGTTTTTACACAAGTGTGATTGATATTTCCATTGTTCTGGGATACGACACTGCGCCACTGAGTAAACGGTTCCGACGTTTCGAAAAAAGGCATAGTACATTTATATTGGGCGCCATATCACAGTACAACAAAAGCTTCGGTTTCAGTGTGTTGTACATAAATTAAAAAATATACTGCGACTATTTGACATATCTAAAAGCAGTTACAAGCTTTACTGTACGCCTGCTTCCTCATTGCATAGATTCTTAGTCCTGTGTGTGTATCAATATGGATACCGTCAATATATTTCATTGTTGTGAAGAAATTATTACGTACATGCAGACAGCCCATGTTTAAACTTTCATTTTGAAAGATCGTCTTTACTTTCTTCATTATTAAACAAAATTAACATAAGACGTACAGAATTGCTTACGACCTAACTTCTTACGAAGCTGAATAAAGATAGACCAACTTGATGTCATTTGCTTTATTATTTCATTATTTAATGCTCGTCATGTTTCGAATGTTAGTACATCCATCCTCAGGAGCTTGCGACTTATTTGTGGTATCCTTATGCAGGCTGAAGCACTAGTGCTTCAGCCTGCATACGGATACCACACCAGCCCAGCCGAATCACACCTTAACACCAACACACATCGAAACACAGCAATACAACCCATGAAATAACTCAACAAATAGGTCGCAAGCTCCTGAGGATGGATGTACTAACATTCGAAACACGGTGAGCATTAAATAATGAAATAATGAAGCAAGTGACATCAAGTTGGTCTATCTTTATTCAGCTACCAAGATGATGCACGGTCCAATAAACATAAGATTCTTACGAAGTTTTACACAGTTAGTTCCAATAGTCCTTCAGTTATCACCATCAGACTAAGAGCCAAGAACATTATTGCATGGCCGTATATTCTCTCGTGAGCTATTTCTTTACAAGCAATAACATTTCTGTACAATAATACAGGAACAAGTGGAGTTAGTATCTGTCAAATCGTAGAAGTTCGTGCGTAACCATGCCTTTATTAGTGATTGTAGGAAATTATATAAAATTATGGATTTGGCGCTTGTTTCAAATGGTACTACTCGTAACCAGTTTCATACACTTAAACTTATTATTGATGAAAAACACACACAATTACCACCCTGATCTCAAAACCCCATTTTTTTTTTTTGCAAATTAATAGAGGTTAAGGATCTCATGTATTTTGAACTTCTTCTAACTGTAGAGGGTTTTTCAATAGCTTACTCCAGACATTCTACAACCGGCAGTCCACAATAAAAGGCTAAAGTTTGATGTTTTGCTGACCGTGCATCTCAGTATAATTTATCTTAGTAATTAATCAACCTGATGCGCAAAATGTTTGTTTTACAATCAGTTTTATTTCATGCCTCTACATGTTTCGAGCACCACGTGCTCATCATCAGGAGGTCAAAGCTGTATTATACTTATTGTAAAACAAAAAGTTTGTTCATCAAGTTGGTTAATTACTAAGATAAATAAGGCTAAATGTTTTTTTTGCAAAGTCAGTTTTCAATTTATTATCTTAAATGTACTTTTAAAAGTTCCTCTGTCAGTCATACTGCCTCATATCCTCTGCAAAACGCGTAAAGGATAACTAAACCTTCGGCGCCGAAAACGAGCACATTCGTTGCGCAGCGTAATGCTAAGAGAGCCGAGTGACGTGTACAATAGATTAATGGGCGCGACATTTAAATCCCCGGATTGTCGCACAGCGAACTGAGCAATAAATCGGGCAGACAAAAGCCCAGATAAAAGTGTGAGCTTCCCGAAGAAGGGTAAAATTTACGATAATAATCAAACACAACACACAAATTCTACGACTAACAATGTTCGAAAGGCGTAAAGTATAATTCAAAAACCACGAAGCACGAAGCCCATTTGGCGTCAGGAATATGGCGACAGTCGACTGTGCCATCTGTAAACTCAACGTTGTTAAACAAATGGATAATTTTTCCCACAAAAAAGCAGGAAGTCACTTTAGCAATTTCGATTCACTACGGGACCAACATCTGGGATTGTCTCACAAATGATTTTAATTTTACGATAATAAAAATTTGATTATGACTCCTCAGTAAAACGCAGAATGTCGGGCAAAAAAAAACTCATTAAGATAAATATAAGCCCTTATTTTGATACAAAACACTTTTACATATCAGTCTATACACAGCAGTCAAAGGACGTATGTTTATGCTGTAAAATGTAACCCTTCACCGGTGAAATATTAAATAAGGATTAAACGATGTGTGGGCTGTGAAGTTTGTCATAATATCATCGTGCATACTCGTTTTCACTACCACTAATTACCTTGAAGTGCACTAGAACCTAAGATGGTTACTATGGGATGCAGGTTAGGACACAGCCATCGAACAGCATTCCTGTCTTGAGTAAACTTTGTGATTTGCCTGTTTTATTATTAATTTCGGATCGCCAAAGGCGGACATAGTCTATGGTACAAGGTCATCGGTAGCGCCCACAGACTATCTCTATTGGTGCTGGAGAGCCCTTCGAGAAATTCAATACGGCCAGATAAATACAGCTTGCGCTCCCTGTTGTGCTTTGGAGTATCACTGGGGAAGGTTCAGTTTAATTGGAGATTGAATTGGGACAAAATACTATGCGAATTGCATGTCTTGTAAAATAAATACCAACGGTTTCTGTTTTCAGCAAATTCATAACTGGATAACATAACCCATTTCTTAAGGATTCAAGCGAGAATTGTATGGTGACAATTATATTTTCCCATGGGAATACAGAAACAAAAGATAGGACTTGTTTTGAATAAAAAGTAACTAAATGAATAAACAAACACAACTCTGTTTAACTTCAAATTAAGTTACTGAAATTTAAAAGACCTTAAAACAAATAAAAAATAAAAGGTTAATTAAAACACGGTAAGGTATTCCTAACTTTACCTATTCAAAGAGGTACAAAATGCCTCCCATCAGCCTGAGACACTTTAATCAATTCCACAATCTTCTCATAATTTTTAACTAAATATCCCTTTTAATATCAAAATTCCGTTTCCGCCTGCGTCCCCCAATTAGTCGCTTCCTTTTAAGCCTTTATGAGTTTCTTTTTTTTTTCTCCTACTGGAAAAATAATTTTTACTTTTTATTTAATCATACTAATGTTGTCCCAAAATTAGCGCACTTAGTTTAAGCCCTTGAAGTTTAAAGTGATTACACAAATACGTAATCAAATAAATAGTTACTTTTTGTATAGAAAACACAGAAAGCAAAGTAATGGCAATAATATGCTTTAAAAATATATATCAAAAGAGACTTTGAAAGATTATATTAAAATGCAAACCAAAAGTACACAGAGACACAAGAAGGCTGAATATGAAGGACCGAAGGATTCAATTGAAAGCAGACTAGGTAAGAGTTTCACTCTTGCAGCACAGAACTAATTGAGACTAAACCTGTTACGAAATAAAGTGGTTTTTCTTCTTTTCTTCCTGCGACTCTGCTAATAATTCTCTTCTGTCCACCTTTCATTGTTTCTTCTCTAACAACATTACAACACTGCAAGGGACACAGAAATATATCAACTTTTCTTCGAGATTGGAACCAAAAACTCTAAAAGACTCCAGAACACAAAAATGAAGCCCTGTGAAGAAAATGTCGAAGAAAGTCACAACGGAGAAATAGAAATTTTTTTCTGGAAAAATTTCAGTGCAACGTAAAAATTCTCTTCATTTTCTCACTCTGTAATCTCATTTCCAAACGTTTACAACAGGCACAACAAAACGGCTTCAATTAAAGCTCTTCGGCTTGGCCTCTTTTAGAGTCATTGCCAGTGTATGAGAAGAAGTCAGAAACAGATGCTACAAGACATGTAACTTGAACTGACACATTCAGTCTTGGATGTGGATGGTATAGCGCTATTTAAGGACTCCTGCATTATTTTTTACGGCCCTGTGCAAACTGAGACTTTACCTTATAGCAGGACGATTTTCTTTATCCTTTAACCACGCACTCATCGCAGTGCAGTTTCAAACGTAGTATCGCCGCTCTTTCTACGTAGTCTTCAGTTTTAAGTCACCAGATATTGCTACAGAGCTGGAAACAAAAATTAACACCTAAGAAGATATACACCTGATCCCACCTTATTGAACTACGCAACATATTATAATAAATGTATGGGAACTGGTATTTCTCTAAAAAGGTAATATATATATAGGACGATTCAGGAGGTAAGTGAATATTTTGGGAGGTCGATTATCGGTCAGTGTGAAAAAAAAAAGTACAAATGACATGTGTCTAATTTTGAATCTTTACCGAGATAGAATTATTTAAATCTACAAATACAAAATCATTGTGAATAGTAATAAATAAAGAGAAAAATCACTTACTGTTAATTTTATTTTCATTTTAATTTAATGTTTAAGTGACAACTTTGTTATACAGGTCGTTCCTACATTATTTTTACAAAAAATCTACTGTCGTACCTTTTGAAGTAGAAGTGAAAATTTGGTGAGGTACTTTAATTATCAACCAACAAATGCACTCACATAAAATTACACATAAAAACACTTAAAATCATTCCGACATGTTTCGATCTTTTAGATCATCCTCACGGAGTTACGTTCTTCCTTGCTAAAGTTATATTGAAACATTCACAATTTAATTTTTTCTTTTCTGTAACCAGGATGTTGTGGCAGCATATCATGTTGTGTGAGAAACACGTTGCTGAGAGTGCAGCTAGCTAGGGTGTACGTTGTGCGCGACGTAATGGAGGACTCCTTCATTACGTAGCGCGTAAGTTTGGAAGAATTGCGGGCACGGATAATAGAATCTGTTGCGACCATAGATGCCGACAAGTTTCATGGGATTTGGGACGAAATCGCTTACAGATGGGATATCTGCTTCGTGACACGAGAAAACCACACTGGACACCTGTGAATATCTGTAAACGTAAACATATAATGCATTTTTATATATAATAATACTGTGAGTTTTCTACTTTCTGTGTTAGTACACCTTAGGTTTGTACAACTAATTTAGGAATATCCTGTATAGAAATTAGATTTTTCCTAGTCGATGGTTTGACCGCGGTGGTCCCATTAATTGGCCACCAAGATATCCAGACCTAACTCCGTTCGGTTTGTGTTTGTGGGGTTGGGTGAAAGGGCGAAGGTTTTCAAAAGAAAGATAGATAAGCAAAAAGAATGGCTCGCTCACATTTTGGATGCTGCTTCCCGCATAAAGAAACGTGAAGATCAACTCAGACGAACAACACGCTCTTTCACACGAGTTGCAAAATGCATTGAAGTTGACGGTGGGGTTTTCAAACATGTATTGTGAAATGCAACAAATATGTCATTTCTGTGTAACAGTTGTATCATTGAAACATTAAGCTAAAACTAAAATAAAATTAATAGCTAGAAAATTATCTTGTTTTATTACCATTCATAATGTTTTTGTATTTGTAGATTCAAAGAGCTGTCTCGGTAACCACTCAGAACTACACTCAAGTTCCTATGAACTATTATACTCACAACGACCGATATTCTCACCTCCTAAAGGTTAACCTTTCCTCATGAAACACCCTGTACTACTATGTTCGGAAAACTCCAAGTAAGAGTTTAATTAGAAAATCAAGTAAAATATTCCATGGTGAAAGGATGTTAAAATGCATACGATGTCCTTTGTTATATCACAATGTTTAATCTGGTAAGGAGAGACGTGCTGGTGGGAGTAAGCTGGGTGCTACCCCCACTCCCCCCTCCATTGTCTTAAAAGACAGAAGCTCATAACATAAAACCTACCGTCGTGAAAAACGCGTATCTTATTATTAAGGCTTTAAAGGTCAGGGGTCTCTCTTGTCGTGTCTCTGATCACTGCAGCTGTCCCTTCCGATGCAGACTTTCAATGCGATTAACTTTGCTTGTTCGGGGACACGATAAAGAAGACATTCCTTATATGTACCAGGCTTCAAAACTCATCAGTCTAACCGCAGGAAGTGTTAATGCTTACTATTGAATCTAACAGTAAACTCTAATTATTTCTCTGTACAGCATTAACCAGTTGGTCCTTTAATGGAGAGTTACTGTTTTCTGCAAACTAAACTAAACTCCGTGGCCTTAGTCCGCACGCGAACTATACCGACAGAGCGGCCGCCGCCGGTCGGCGAAGTTAGTGCCAACTTTTGCGGATAGAGGGGTGTCACGTGGTCAGCGCA
>Ga0123352_10004076_pt1 | contig 21408 bp, 20 predicted proteins | sample TergutLab28metaG_FD_89700 | JGI IMG/M metagenome (GOLD analysis project Ga0123352, IMG submission 89700) | Labiotermes labralis P1 segment gut microbial communities from Petit-Saut dam, French Guiana - Lab288 P1 | ecosystem: Host-associated > Arthropoda: Insects > Digestive system > Gut ...
GGGAAGGGGGGGGGGGGGGAGATAAGCTGACAGTCAAATGATGTGGAATTTTGGGGTTGCCAGGGATAATTTCAAATTTGCGCCTCTCTGAAGACAGTTCTTAGACATATTTCACCTGTTCCTTAACAAAGAAGTATATGAACTGATTCAAAACTAACTTGTATGTAGAGTAGTAAATAAATAAGAAAAAACCCTCTCACACCTAACTCTAATTGCACATAATGGAAGGAAGCTAGCATATGAAATAAAGTTGTCTTTGCTGTGTTCACACATACATGACTTACGTAAAATCTGTCATTACAAGATTACTGGTGTAAACCAGTTTTCAAAACAAACTCATACAGTTGGTTGGGATGCCTCAGGACTGGTCCTTGTTTTGCTGTGCATAAATACCTGATGCCACAGTACCTAAGTGCAAATCATCTAACCACTCTTTTGTACAGATAAGGCCAACTTCAGACCACCTAAACCTACAATCTTGAAACACACACATCAGAAGACAATCTGACAACTGATGAAGTTACATGCACATTTTGGGGATGCACATTCTTCTGAGTAGTTAAGGCAAACAAGTCTGTGTGTTCACCCTACAAAGATGAACACATCGTTCATTGTGGTTGAAAGATGTGCAACCCAATAAAATATACAGGTTACCTAAGTATAGACAAAGATGGTTTTTAAATTCTAAACTTTGTGACTATCAATGTATATCCAAACCAACACTGTCAGTACTGTGATGACAAACAGAAAATAAATCCAACCCAAATCCAAATCCAATGAAACTGCATTCTGCCCAAAACATGGAAAGACGTGTGTGATGCACATGTTCTACATACAACACGCGAATAACATCACAGCAAATGCCCCAGGTTCAAGAGCAGCTCATACAAAAAAAAAGCCTACTTCAATCATGGTACTACAATCAACAGAAAAGTGGGGGTTGAAAAATTGGGGCAAATATGTGTTATCATAAGACTTGTTGCAAAGAAAATATGTGGAATTGTGGGAAAACATAATTTTCTCATTTTTAAAATTCAATAGTAAATGCCCACAATATGAATCACAATATATCCAATGAAACACTAAATTTAGACAACAGCTTTTCAGTGGCAGATCGAATGCTGAGAAGTGTGGGATCTGAAATGTTAGACCAATCATCAGCAAACCATGCACACAGATGTGGAAAGAAGACATTTCATCCAGAGTAAAAGGCAGGGTCCAGCATGTGTTAAAAGTGTCCGCCTGCCAATAGGATGAAACACTGCAATGGCAAGGCTGTAAAAAACTCACACTATGGAAGTGTAACACAGGATCTTGTTTTATGGACATTTTCCACACAAATTTAAAATGCTGGGACTATTGTAGTTACAGCACTATCTAACAGAGTTGGGACAGAACAGTCAATATCTGCAGCAATGAATGCAGTGGCAGCAATATTTAAGTCACTTGCATCATCAACACAAGGTGAGGAACAAAAAATGAACACACCAACATATAAAAAGATCACAAAAATAATAATGTTTATCATGTTCTTGAACTTGCCTACTATACTTAATTCTCTGAATCATGGTAATAGGACATTTCATTACTGCCTATGCTCAAAGTGTCAGAGACACATAAGAAGATAAAGCTATCCTTTTACAGGCCTGGACAGGCTGTTAGGGCTCCAGGAGGATGAGGATCTCAAAATTTCTAGACATTTGGCACATGAAAAGTGGTAATGTTATCAGTCCTACACAGCGGCCACCATTGCCCCCAAGAGATATACCTAGTCTTCATTTCTGTTAGAGGCTAAGTCGATCCCATGGCCATAGTGTGGCCAGAACGACGTCAATAAAAAATCCCAATGACCCCCTTGTGAATCACACCCATGACCTTCCAGACTGTAGCACATTGTCTCAACCAACTGCGCTATTGTGCACCCCATCAAACTCAAGTAAAACATATAAATACATGACAAAACAACAAGAATATTTTGTCATCTCTACTAGACCATTATTTCACCAGCTACATTACAAACTACGAGCAGTGGGTTTACTAAAAACTCAGAGCATCTACTTAAATTCTGATATCTGATGAGAAATAATTACATGTGTAATAATAATAATAATAATAATAATATAAATTCAAAACAAATACACCGTGAATATTTGAGGGCATACACTGAAGGCATACCTAAAAGTTTCTTCATCTAACACAACATACACCTGCAACAATTTTGCTCTACATTTTTAGCAACATACTGTCACAAGTTTCATACCACAAAAGTGAGTGGATTAAAGCTATTTACTACGCTTTCTTCAATATTAAAATTTCAGACAAGAGCAACAAAGTATGTCACAAACAAAACTGAACAATCATCTTCTGGAAACCATACAAACACAGTAACAGAAATAAAAAGTGAGTTCATATGTGTAATTCCATATATACACACTGAGCCATAACATAATAAAGATCCTGTCTTGTTACAAGATTTAAGTGGGCTGATGTTCATTTATAAAACAGGAAATACTGCATTGGCAGTAGAGTACTGATTTATCTGTGCTTATGAATGCACAAATATTAACTACAAAACACATAACCAACACTGTGACAAACAAAACTGTACTCCCTTTCCTACGTGCCTTTCCTCTCTCCTTTCCACACATACATTTAATGGTCACAAACTTATTCAACCACAGGAAGGGGTGAAATTCTAGATCACATGTCTGCATTACCAATATGCAAAATTTTGATATTTTAAAAAAAGCAGCCTGGATAAGCCACAAACTGGATAATTCATGTAAGGATGATTGGGAGCATAATTCATTAACTGAATTCATCTGATTGAAATGTTTCATGTCATTTGTGCAAAGCATCTGCAACTGTACGGTTAAGAATTATAAATTCAGTACAGCAAGTACTTATTTGTGAAATTACATACAACAAATGTATTTGGTCCATGTCCATTACTCATCAATTAGCAATGTGGATGTACTTGTGTCACCCAAACAAATAACAGGTTTTCTTTCTTATTTTGAGGTTGTGGGGGGGGGGGATGCAATATTAGTCTCAGGAAGTAGGCAACTTCAATAATGCGCTTACAGACACTCTGATCTAGACAGTGTCATCAGTATTAGTACATTTGCTAGTACACAGCTACATGCATATACATCTCACAATGTAGCAAATTTAATTTATAAACATGAACTTCTTTCATCCCCATATTTTTTAAGTGAATATCAATAAAAATTTCCATTGGTAATTTTCTCAAGAAGATGAAAAAATCACAGCTAAAGTTCTTAAGCACAAGCCATATCAGTGTTTACATGTGGGCAACTATGTTGCCAAATTTCTGAAAGAATGGGTGATTTCTCTTCTGCAAGAGCTGGTTTCTGAAATTATATCAAACTGACAGACTTTTGCAGTTTTCCTTACATATAAGCCAATCATCTGATTACTTCATGAAACATGTGCACCATGCAAGAGACTGCACACGTTTATTTCAATGTTTTAAAATTCTACATCACGTAGGTTAAATAAAGTCCAACTCCATGAATGATACTTCATATTTCAATGAGTCTAAACTGTAGTTGTGCACATGTACTGTGAGATTATAACTAACAATACAACAGGTAGATTTTGAATGAATAAATATTATTGAAGTCCCCGTTTCAAATAGACTAAGAAATCCAATGTAAGGCATATCCAATATACTTTGGCTTGTACTATGATTTCCTTTACAAAATTCCCTACCAAAAATTCCCATTCATCTTACTGAAGCAGTCTTAAGTTCAGTAGACGCAACGCCCATTACATGCACTTATAGCTTGATTATCTGCGTGTTCATATATCCTCGGCTTCACTTCAGCCTTCCACATTCAACAGCACCACCTGAGTCACCTTGACATTCAAGACCTGCTAGCCAATAATTACTCCAGCCAACTTCCTTAAGCAAGATCCAGGCCCACTTATAGTTATAACAATGTTTAACTTCATCTCCATAAGGTCAAAATCTTTGGCAAATTGGAATGCAATCACTATTATTACAGTCATGCATTTCCCATCCCATGCACTAAGATAATTAATTAGGAATATGTAAAACTAAAGCTGTAAATAAAAGAATCATAAATGTTGATGTTTAACTACTTTTAATGATGAAGAAATTATATGTAACTTGATAACACACAAAAATCATTTACTGTATTTTTTATATTACCAACTGGACTCAATGACAAGTCTGAACAGGTGACATAAATACTGGAAAAGAAACTGTGAACATACAAAGGTGTGAGGGAAATATTACACATGAATGAACTTCATAGTCATTCTATTGTGGGTTAATTTTCCCTACCTACATGTATACATACAATAAGATGGCCACTTACTTACTTCCTTTCATTATTAAAACACATTACAGTACAGCTAATTTAATAAACTCAGGGCCTTCTAGTACTTCACAAGGTATGTTCATTCTTCTGAGAAGTCCTGCATATTAATGCTTTTGACACATAACACAAACGAAAAAATGCATGCAACACATTTAGCACAACAAATGAAAGTTACGTATTGCACAGTTCTGTGGAATTAACGAGAATCTGAAGAAAAAACAAGCCCAGGTGTGAAAGCTGAGCTTCCACATTAAGGTGTTTAAATGAGAAATATTAAAATTAAGTTAAATTTGTCTTATTATTTAAGATTTCATTTGAAGGCCAATTCTGTTTGCTTGTGTCAAAGAAAATAAATAAACGCATTAAAGGGAAATGAGAATTCAAAAGAGAAGTCACATACAGTAAAAAGCCACACAATTACTAAATTGTGATAAATCTGCTGAATGATTTTCTGTACATCCAAGTCTTCAATCATCATAATTTCAACACTGGAAAAGTTCTATAAAATAAAATAATTTTATACTTCTTCAATGTGTTTAGGAGCTTCTTTTCTCTCAACAAAATTTTCTCCCTTTGGGTGCAACAATAAAAATATGCACACTGTTACCTCACTAACATATACTACATCTCCACATGAGAAGCTTTATGTCTGAACGTGTTACATGAGATTCAAGTTAGGTGAGGCCTGCAAGCGAAGTGGCTGACATCAACATTTTGTCTAATACTCTTATATCAAATACAGTATTCATTTTCCAGGAAGAATTTTAAACTTCCATTATTATGGGGCAGCCAGCCAGATTTTAACTTGGGAATAATACTTTATTGTCCAGGAATGGGTGATTCTAATTTTTTCTACACTACAGAGCTGTAAGTCATATTTTAACTGCAGGGTACAAATATTAAATAAAAACAGTGCTAAGGCAGATGGGTAGCACACAAGCACCACTGCAATAATGTAATGTATAGCAGGTATGGGTTAATCAAAATCCAACAATATAAACAGATTCAAAAGACTTGGTTATATGTATGTATGAACACACACTTAAAATGTTCCTCATGAGTGTTATTTTTGTTACTAATATTATTTCTTACAATTGTGTAATTATTAAATGGAAATTCTTCCATACAAAAACAGTAACTTATCAATCAAAATTAGTCAATTAGCTTCCAAATAAAACAGGTATCTACTGTGTCTTAAGGGTTGAAAGGGTCTTGTTTTATACAAGCACTACATCTTATTACAATACAGAATTCATAAAAATTCTAACTTTGGTAACTCAAAAAAAACCTTTCATAAAAAAGTGGGGTATGATGGGGGAGAGGATTAATCAAAATGAGTTTTCCTGAGAGTTCGGATAACAAAACTTCCACAGCACCATGTAGAAGCACGTGCCTTATTGTGTCTATATTTACAACTTTCACAGCGTGCCAAGTGGATATCAGTATCTGCAACTGCAGTGTCATGCAATAGTACATTACCACTATGAGACAGATGACCCAGGTCCACTGGTCCCGGCAGCATGGAAAAGAACAACAGCTCCTGTCAGTACCATACAATCCACATGCTTTCCATCTCTCACACTGTACTTCCTGGTTTCTAGCTAATTTTAAATTTTTAAACCATACAGTATACACTACTTAAAGTACCAAAAGGAAATGGAATGGCAGAGTTCTGAAATATCATGTCGCAACAAACATGTAAACCTACTTCTCCAACATAAAAATTGCTTTTTACATTTACCAATAACATAAATGGCTTGTATGTAAGAAGTATTTTTCCATTATATAATATTGCCACACAGTTCAATTATTCATAACCAAATAATGAAAGCCTGAAAAATCACACTGGTCTGAATCTGTAAGTACCACACGAAATCATAATCTGAACTCATGCATGTATAAATGGAATTATGATTCACAAATCAACATTGCAACAGCCGTAACATTCAGTATGATCACAGTGGGGACAGACTGGGTAAATGTTGTAATGCCGTAAAACATCTGCCAAACAACTTGGTGGTTCACAAGTTACAAGGGCTCAGTCAGGTTTAAACTAAGATTTCCTTTTTTCTGAGAGTGGACAAAACTGGGGACAAGTTAGGTGAAGATTTATGCCTAACACACTTCAACACAAACTCAGTACATAGGCCTACAGCAGGATAACTTCATTATGAAAACAGGTTGATGATTACCTGACTTGAATGAACATGTTTCATGTTGTCCTTAGAATTGCAAGAGGCCAAATTCATTTTGTATACAGACTGTACTCCTCTCACACACAGTTTTTACGCGCATTTAAAAACTGGCGTATCTCAGATAACAATCTCATACTTACATTAATTCGTACCTGACTCCCTAACCTTCAGCACAGGAATGGCCAAAGCATTTGCTTAACCAACACTGCTCCTTATGTCTCTAGGCTTTTAACAACGACTGAGTCCAGTGAATAATTTTAAATATACTCTGAACTGCTACTACCAAGAAGCATCCTGTAGTTACTAACTTAATTACAAATACTTCACAATTATAAAAACCTGCATCAAGTGACATCAGTACCTTCCTGAATACAGACATACAACTTTAAAAAATTCATACATACTCTTTTGACATCATGCAGCTAGTAACAGAAATCATATATGCTATTTATCAGGCTGTACACGTGCACAGATTCATCTGTTTCTATATAAGGCTACGGATGCCTAAAATATTACCAAGAAATAACACCAATATGAATATTAAATTTCTTGTAGTATATTTTTTGTATGACCATCAAGATGGAGCACAGTCGTGCAAGACAATCTGTCACCAGGACATAATGAGAGAAGTGTTATAGTGGAAACCTTAAATGGTAGCACAGACAATATGGGATCTTGGGTCCAACTAATGTGAAATACCTTTCTGGTAGCATGGAAATTTTGCTATCATGTAGTGACAGATGAATGCATGAGTCTGAAGGATTGGTGGAACAGTGCTGACAGAGCAAAACCTAAGTGCTTAAAGAAAATCTCATCCCACTATCATTTTATACATCACAAATCGCACGTGAACTGGCCTCAGATTGAACGTATGCCTCTATGGTGACAGACTGGCAACTTACACCCTGAGCCATGACACAGCCCCAAATTTGTTACCAGAAAAAGTGACAGATTTTCAATTGAAACACACAAAGAAGTAATGTGATTCATCCTTTGGCATCTGCACTTACTTGCCTTGTATGTGCTCACATATCGTTAATTGTAACAATAATGACACTGTCAAAAAAGCTTAAAATACTTCAAGCAAAGAAACACACTATTCAATAAGTGATGTCTTTTTGACTGATTTGCAGTGAATTAAATTTAATGCATTGGGATGTGAACATTTCCCCACCCAAATTTTAAATCATTCTGCCTGCTTTTATCTTCATACTATTGACCTTAAGCCACTCTTCCAAGAAAAGTCCACAGCAGTTAACGGCATGTTCTTGCATCACCTTACACTGGAATTATCTACTAATTGGGAACATTAAGGAAACTGGCTGCACATCCAAATCATTCAAAATCTCAGTAACATCACTCTGTTACTAAAATTCTGAACTGCTTTCATTTCATCCTTGCTGGGCTCCATTAAATATTAACACAGACCAATACGTGTGCCCCCATAATCATAATATCACACATTTTCTTAGATTTCAAATTGTGCACGCTGAACTTATGGTCAGTGTGTCTAGTCCACAACAAAGACACAGGGTCAAAAAGATAAGGGGGATACCTTCACTTACAGATACGAAAAAGATAGCATGTTACAGTTGTGTACGCAAGTAAAGCTACTGACGAATGTTGGCCATAAAGCAAACTGCAAGCAACACCCTACATGATGGAATCAAATATTTAAACTTACATAGCAATAACTTCTGTGTAAATGTTGCAAGTAGCATTATATTATTACATTACTCAAACCTGACACCAGCTCATGCCAATGAACTTGTCACGTCAATATTCAAAGTGTTTAATAAATATCCAATTTACTTATTTTTAAATGGACAGAAATAAATGACGATTATAAGGCCATCCAAGGTTTACTGTAAGAAACATAAAAGTGTAGGACAGTCATATGTCTTTCCACACTGAAGGCACTATAAAAGTATTTTATACGTCAGAGTCAAACTACAACCTATTCATGCCAATTCTGGAATAACGGGTCAAATTAAATATAAGGAAGATGTATTTTAGCATTCTCAATGATTCCCTATTGAATGGGTTGCTACATTGAAAAGAATCCAATTTCACTATGACATATTTATATGCCCCACCTACAAGCCTAACTACATACTTTCCCTTTGTTATAAACAAAATCCAAACACTAGCATATATTGTAAGCCTAAAAATCTTTTCAAAATACTGTGTTAAATGCATTACTCAGACACCTACGAACATCTTATGTGTTGGATATAAGTTTCCATAGTCATTTATTAACAGTGCTAAAGATGCTAATAATTTTGTTATGATAAGGTCTGAAATAAATATTCTGCTTCAGAAAAGAGGCATGTGTGACATACTGTGAAAGCACAAATTGACCTTTAACAGAATTATCAGCAATTCCTACTTCATGTCTGACACCAACAATTTATAAAAAATGACTGTTGAACTGTGAAACAAGCTGGATACAAGGGGGGGGGGGGGAAAAAAAACAAAAATTTTTTAATTTTAATTAAAATTTTAAAAAAAAAATTTTTTCCCTTTAAATAAAAAACTACTTCCAAAATATAAACCATTTTAAAAAAAAATAAGTGTAAAAGAAAAAAAAGGGGGAGAAAGGGGGGGGGGGGGGGAAGAAGACAAGTACATTTCTAATTTCACTACCAATTGTAATAACTAATCTCTTGACCTTGAATTAAATACTGCATGCAGCATATGAACCAATGTTATAAAGCCATCTCTCTGCTTGACAGTAGTTCTGAACCACCAATGTGAAAAGTGTACCTCCAAATTCTTAAAAGCCCGATCATCCCACCACTCCAACAAGGCAACTTTGAGATAACATTGAGTACTTCATGAATAATAATAATAATAATAATAATAATAATAATACGTGACATACCGACTATGTTGACAAGTGTCCATTAATCACATGTTATTGTAGAGCTTTCACTCCCACAACCAACTCAAAATGGTTTTCCTCCCTTTTGGTTGCTGTTTCAAGGAAAGCTGCACGTCTGGCAGTTAGAAATAAGAAAACTTCTCTATTAAAATTACATAACGGTAGCTATTGAGTTGCACTCATTCAGTGCTTGTCAGTGCGTGAATAAAACATGACAAATCTGCATGATATGAAAATGGTAGTATATGCAATACAGACAGAAGTACACATGTAGTGGGAAAAGCTATAATTCAGCACGAGCTCATAGCAATTATGATCACAATAACCAAATATTTGAAAGTCAGCCATTCACTTCCCTGACAGTATCCAGCTTCTCAATTAAGGCACACGCAACAACACCAGAGATGAAACTGTACATACGAAATCAGAAAATACCTTACAGCTATAACACACAATGCATAACAAGGTCAATGCAAGCTAAATTCTCTCAAGATGCATTTAATGGCCTTCAGGGCATGTCAGAAGCCAAAATCACCATTCAGTGATGACAGTGCCATGCCAAATAAGCTTCTCTAATAATGTATTGAATGCCGAGTTTATTCCGCATCAATTGCAACTGAGATAATGAAACAGAAGACACATCAGAATGGAAGAAGGAAGAATGTAACAGTAACAAAACCTGCACGAATGCCACATAAAATTTTCATGTTCCAGGGAAGCAATGGCATTAAGAGTAAAAGACTAAGCTCTATGAGCTATGCCATTCAATTGGCTAACAAACTGTACTGTTAAACAGAACAGCATGCATTATAGTGTGTAACTGATAAACATCGCTACTCATAACAAAATTTCATAAAAACATCACATACATAATATACAAACAGGAAATAAAAATAAAAATTGTATGCAAATAGAATATATGTGTTCTTTACAAAACAGAAAACAATAAACAAATATTTAATTTTATACAGATAATGTTTCTGACATAGGCTGTCACAACATTAACAGATCTATCAAGCATGATATTATGCAAACTGAATAGCCGGCCACTTCACCAGGATGGATTTCGGGGCATTGTAATATGGTATGCTATGCTACAAAGAAGATGTAAATATCAGAATAAGAAGCAACATACATGGTCACCTTTCTAATTATTTCAATGATTTACAATTTATAAAGATTTTGATACCAACTACTATGACTGTTTAACTGATACCACAAAGTGAATGGCACAATACATGCCAGAAGATACAGAAAAATAAATAGATAAACCTATCACTAAGCTGCAAAATCCAGTATAAATCCCATGTGTAACACATTGATAGACACGGGGGTTCAATAACTAGTGAAATGTTCCCATTCCCATGCATTCCATATTCCAAAAACCCTGATATTCATCAGCAGATAAATAGGCATAAGTGTAGCGAGCAGTATTGGAATACATGACTCCTTTCAATGGAGTGACACTAAATAATAAGAAAAGCAGAGCAGGATCACAAGGATAAGAGAAACCTTTATAAAATTATCATACTGCTGCTTTACCTACACCTATTATATAGATGGGCTAAGTCTGGAACCACCCATTGGAGATGTAACGATGTTATATACCGTATATTCTCAAATCTAATCCGCAACTTTTTTACAGTTTCAGAGGGTTAAAAAATCAGATGTGGATTAGAATCGAGTGCAGATACGATTCGCAGTCGTGAGCTGGACTTTGGAAAAATGATAGAGCCACTGTACGTGCCGTAAGAACAATACAATACATTAATTTATTATTTTATTTATTTATTTATAATATATATTATATTATATAACATTTATAATTCATTATTCATCAGACTCACGGTCAACACTCATAACTGAATCATTATCCGTCACCCAGTCACTATCATCTTTATCTTCACCATCATCCTCCCATAGGTGCGGATTAGAACCATGAACTAACTTCTTTCTCATTTAAGAAATCAGCAAAAACTAGTGCGGGTTAGATTCAGGTGCAGATTAGATTCAAGAATATAAGGTAATAGCACTGCCCCTGCCTTGGTATTTCAAATATTACTGAAAATGCTTAAAGCATTCAAAATGGCCCAGTACACAGTAAACAGTGGTAAGTTCAGGGATATGCGAACTCAGTATTATGTGATCCTACCTACAATCAGCTGCAATGTTACAATATTTTGTTGTTACTTATACAAACATTTCCTTGAAGTTGTGGCCAAGAGCAATATATGGCACTTACACATCAAGAAGCAAAGACTGTAATACACGATCAGACAACACAAACTGCTTACATACTCTAAATTCATGAGTCACAACAAATCTTACCAAAAATCAACTCCATTCCAGGCCAGACCTGACCAATGAAAAAGTCTGGTTAAAGAAAACACAGCCATCTCAGACCACAAATAACTAAAAATGAATTACAAAAACCAATATATATTGCACAATTCCACAGTGTATGCATTTTATGAATGGCACAGAATAACAGAAATATATATTACCAGGAGGCTTGTATATTTATGAAACTAGGCAGCTGTACACAGTTCCATGACATCAAGTTAATGCCAGGCATTTCTTCAGCCATAAACGGAACCTACAGGACCTCAACAATGGAATATATACCACTGTACCACAAGGTCTAATTGGAATCAATTTAGAACTATCAAACAAAAGAACATATTAATCTATCAGATAAGTAAATTAGTATGATGCATTTACAGTAGGCTATATCACAAAGTTGTAGGTCCACCTGACAGCTGAAAATTAATAGCAGTTTCATTCTCAAGGATTGTAAAGCAGTAAGTCATTTGCTGGATGCACACTTTAATGCTAACAAAAATTAAGCATGCAAATGAGCAACTGTGGTTCCAAATCTGTGAATTATGTAATGCTAAAACTTATGTAATAAGACTAACAAATGCACATGTATAAAATATGTTTTATCACATATTATTAATTACCAACATATTTCTATCACTTTTTTTATCATCATCAGGGTAGTATCTATTGTTTTTGTGATCATCATTGGAGTAGTTAAAACTAGTTGAAACATATTTGCCATTCAGAGGACCGTGCATCGTGATATATTCTTGTAATAAAAGCCAACAAGATGCACTATTTCTCAAATTTATTTCGATAAAGAACGCTACATGTTTCAGACAGACCTGTTGTCCATCATCAGGAGTCTCAACACTGTATACACAGCAATAGGTATTTGTCATGTTGACTGTCTGCTAGCATGACACATGCCTATTGCTGTGTATATAGTGTTGAGACTCCTGATGACGGACATCAGATGTCTGAAACATGTAGAGTTCTTTATCGAAATAAATTTCGGAAACTGTGCATCTCGTTGGCTTTTATTATAAGAAGAGTTAAAACATGTTTCTATTGCTGCTGTGACAATCATCATGTGATGATGACCACAAAAGTGATTGAAACATGATGGTAATTAATAATATGTGATAAAACATATTTTATACATGTGCATTTTTTGGCTTTATTACACAAGTGTTATTAAAAGCCCTCTTTTAAGGATGGAAGTCAATCGACTATCACCAAATTACTGGCATTCAACAATGAATTTTTCAAGTAACTAAACACATTTATGTCATATAAAAGGTTCAAATAACCCAAACAACAAAACAGAGACAATTTAATACCAAATTTACTAGCAGAAAAGAATATTTTATCATTATTTCAATTACTTAATTATATGAAATACATATCAATACATTGTGGCAGTAAAACTCCACACATGGGCACTACACCTAAGTATCATACAAAAGCACTGTAGGCAAAGAGAAAGTTCATGTTTTCTACTATCAAACTGAAAACCTGTAACTTAATTTGCAACCAGTCACTTGAAATAACTTTTGCAACTACTTACTTTACACATAAAATGACCTAAGTGTCCCAGCAGTAAATGAAACTGGGTGTAATGCCAGAAATACACATTACACAATTGCACCGCTACCTATATACATTCATATATGAATTGTAACAGTCACAGAAATCATTCTTGCATTAACTTACTGCTGCACATTCTCTGAAGGAACTCATCATGTATGAAGTATGCAAACAAAGGGACAATTAATTGTAAAAAAATTACAACACTTGGACTGGAATCCACAGTATTGTAATCTACACATACTAAGTGCTTGTTACCTCTACAGTTCAATATATCATAAGGGAAACAAGTTTTATGGCATTCCTTCCATATTTTACACAGAAACATAAGCACATGATGCCCTCATATTTGTGTGTACATCCATGTGTCTGTCCTATTAAACAATTTTTAACTAAATGGCAGGGTGCATGTAGTTCAGTTCTCTATAAGAACAATGTAAGTACACCACAACTAAAACACCAATAAATTGACTTTCAATGCTATCTCAGTGCAATCACTTCCTTTGTTTTTCATATGCTGATACTTATGTTCAGATAATTTCAAGTTACTTAGAATCTCATAAACTTTGACATACTGTACTTCTTACACATCCCTCATAATTCGAATAATATCATGTTTCCTGTATTTACATCATAAATGGGGAGATATCCTATTTTCTGTCCTTGCCTTGCAAAAGGCAAGACATCTAGATTGTCAGCTGTTTTTCAGTCCTCACTCTGTACCTCAGAGAGAACAGTTTCTGTCCATTGTGAAGCCCCAATTGTATAAATGTCCATAGGTCTTCGTGTAAAGTGTGTTATTTTTGTCCAATTTTAATCAAAATCACAATGTCAAGAAAATTTAGAAAGAAACCCCAAATATGAAGTTCCATGAAAATCCATCCAGTGGGAGTTGCTGTGATACATGCGGACAGAGAGACAAATGGATGACCAGACAGACAAGATGAAACTAGTTGTCACTTTTTGCAAATGCTTCGCTTGCTATCTCTACATTAACATACATAAAAGCCAACAGTGTTATGACATGATAATATGAGGTATGAATATTGCTAGCTGCAGTGTGAAATACATAATTTATTTCTATTAAGAAACAGGCTAGCAGTGATAAACCTACAGAGCCAAGATTCATATAAAAAAAGCACAGAGGTAGCAATGCCAAGCATTTTTCATAAAAGATGTAGGCACAAACTAATAAAGCTGGAAAACAGTCTTCATATTTCTGCTATCACTGCATCAGCATGTAAACTTCAACATGCAGGAAACATAATATACAATATGTCATGTGTACAAATTTTAATATTCAGGGAAAAAAAGATTCACATAAAAATAATGTGAAGTCACTTATTTTGCTCATACTTACAGGTATGTTTTAAACATAATATAATGAAAGACACCTCCTCAATGAGGAAATTAAAACCAGTAACCATCACACCATGCATCAGGCACACTCATCTCGATAGTTCCTAAGATAACATACCCATTCCACAAAAATGCCAATATATATTGAAAATCTACAATAAATCTATCATTTTAGTGTGCTATCAACCATTAACTTTACCTTAACATGTTCCAGTGATGGACAGAGGACCAACAGAGGTTTATATCACACACAGATCAAATATACCAAATCTACCTGACTATAAGGTCCCCCCCCTACACAGTAGGAAATTCTACGGAAAAATTATTTTGTCATCCAGATAAAAAGAATTTCCAAGCACAAACCCGAACAACTTTTCTTTTCTCCTCCACCCCTTCACAGAGGCCAATTTCAGAAACATGCATTGCTTCTGTGATAGAAGTTGCACCTAGTAAGAGTTCTTTGTTTCATTTCTTTGTCACATACTGGCTCCAAAATACTGTACTTTTTCAGTACTGTTATTTATTAGTGTTTCTTGGCATATCTGGCTATCAGAAGTTTAAAACTGGCATCATAAGCAGGTGTTCATGAAAATGAAGAAACTTTTTTTTTTTATGCAGTCACCCATGATCACATCATAAACTACAGCAAGTTTTATTAAGTACACTGACATTAAAGCATTTTAAAGTAAAAATCTTATAATAAATAAAATTAATTCATATAAATGTGCAATATTATAACCTTTTTTCTTATTCTTCTTTTCCTCCTTCTATGGCCTCCCCATTGCAGTTTTTTTGAGTAAAATGAGTTTCCACAAGGTAAGGTTGACAGCACAACACACAATTCCCAAACAACAATCTCTGTCTGTCTGGCACCTCCCTTAACCTTTATACTACTGAAGAGGGTATTTAAATTTTAGTGCAAGATCTATAAAAAATGTATAACTTAAACAGAAAAAGGTAAAATTATGAAATAAATGGCATTTTGGGGAAAATGGGCAGAAATTACGAAACAAGTCTTAAAATGCAGTACATTTCCTTCTTGTCTCTTTACATATAATGAATTTCAAGGGGTGTTTTCAAACATAAATTCATGTGTGTGAATGCATTTCTTTAGAGGGTTGAAACCTGCTCAGTACGAGTGGCCCTACCAACAGCTAGGCTGCTGCCAGCAGAGCTTTTGAGCAATATTTTTTACGTAACATTAAATTAGTTCTTAACGGTCACCACATAATATTACTGGCCATCCAAAAATAAGAGATATCCGGCAGCTATGGCAGAAACTCATGCATCCATAGTCTGTAAATATGAGAATATATTAAGAATATTTCCACTTCAAGCAATATGTTCTTTGGTTGAGAAGTAGCAATAAACACTGAATGTTTCAATTCATTAATTATGAATGCTGTGTCATTACGAACTACACCTCAACAGCACAATTATAGCTCCCAACTGTAGTACTGAGTGAATGACTAGAAAATATAGTGACAACAGTAACAAAATTGGAATGAGGTACACATAGTGTACTGGACTTATCCACAGTGTCATATTTGTTAAAGAGAGCATTCTGAAAGTTGGTCCTGGTTCCATCATCACATGCAACAAAAAATTTAAAAACATAAACAGCGCTGTTGGGTCCTGTGGATGATGCTTCTCTCCACTGGAACCAACAGAGCTCTGTGTTTCTAACAAAACAAACACAACAGAGAAATGAGTCAACTCATTAACACACCACTGTCATGAAAGTTTATGCTTATCTTCAAACTGTAATGGTTACTGCTTTGGAAATACTTTCATACCCATACGATTACAGACACAGAAATTTTGACACATGACACAGTTGACAAAGATATGTTTTCCCACAGATCTCTGAATCACGCACTTTACAAATTTTTCTCCACTGGTGAATACAAGGTTATGATCTGAGTATTTGATGAAACACACACACAAAAAAAAAAAAAGGGTCAGAAAAACACCTTGCCTTATAACCAGGTACATATAATATTGAAATGTTGGACAGCATGTTACCCATGAACTTGAGAGTCGAGTGGCATGTTCATATGCTGCTTAAACTGTGCTACTAGCTGCATTTTAAGAATGATTAAAAAGGCAATTATTCTAATTCACATCATACTTCCACTTGCTCATACCATATCTAATTACTGTTATATTAATGACACACATTTTAGTGCTGACTGTAACTTTTAACTTCTGGCAGGTACTTAAGACACAAAAACCTACAGACCAGTATCAGCTGCCGTCACAAATATTTTGTAAATATATCTTGTTATATGAATATTTACAAGGAATTATATTTGCAAAATTCATACCTCCTATCACTTATCAACACCCAATAACATGTCATTCCGATATAGTACGAGTTTTTAAAGGAAAAATCCCACCACATGATAAACAGCATCAGTAAAATACTGGTGTGTCGTGGTGTGCCACCTATCAATGAGACTTCAGCATTACAACAGACTAAACTCCCCGCTACAGAAGCCACATAGAAACAAAACACAATCCAATGCTCAGAAACCTGATCAAAAATATTTAACTGCATCACACTAGAACAGAAATTTTATTCAAGGAACATAAGCATATCTGTTATAATACAAAAGTTGTTCATTCCACATATTTTTGATCCATTTTTCTTTTACATTACAAACAAATGCACCATATAAAATATATAAAAATAGTTAAGACATCACTCTAACATGTTTTGGTAAAACTATACTATCATCAGGGAGTACAGTCTGCCAATGTTAAAACAACCTGCAAATGGTATGTATAATGTTTTACAACCTTAGTAGTACATACATATGTACATTCTGAACTCACAGAAAATTAAGCTTAAAGTAGTTAAAAACTATTCAAAGCCAAATTTGCAGTAGGTTTTAGCACTGGCACACTGTACTCCCTGATGATGGTATATATTTACTGAAATAAGTACAACTGGCAGAAGGAATCATGGTAGACCTTTGAAGAGACTTCTGGATACGTGAGACCCAAACGGGTCAACAAGTGTCCCAACTCCATGAAAGATATATGATGATATGATGATGATGATAAGTACAAGTAATGTCTTGAATACTTATATGTATTTGATGCGGTACATTTGTTGGTATAATAAAAAAAATCTCTAATAATTATTTCACACCAAGATGGTCAAGGTATTAAGTCCCAGTTCCTTTGGCATGGTTTCATTTCATCTCAAGCATTATAGAACAAACAAAATAAGCACCTAGCACTTTCCTCCTGCAACATGGATGAGATGGATTTCCCAAGAAGTTAGAAATTCATGTTGTCAAAACGATCAGACGAAAATTAAAACAACTAGAAAAATTACAGTAATTTTAAAATAAGTATGTTGTGTTATTCAAATTTATTTATTATTAATGTCATAATGTCTTCACTATTTACTTGTTGTAATAAGTTGCAGTTAGAAGCATATTTCATTACAAGGTATATATACATGTGAACTCTAAACTATCCATTACATACATAATTTTCAGGAAGTTTTAATACTTAGGAATGGCCAAGTTAAATGTACAATTTCATAATTCACTTGCCTGTTCCTTTCAATTCCAACTAACAGCAAAAGGTTTCTACTCAAGTCATTCTGCTAACACCTTGCTATTGCAAGGATTCCAGTCTTATGTCTGTTATACACACCATGCACAGAACTAAACAATAAAGACCACATACCTGAGTTAACAGTGTATCGTGTTTTGGCACTTGTGCAGTAAGCTTCAATCACACGCAAAATCTGAGCATCTTCTTCGTAACTTCTTTCACCTAAAAAACAAATGCATTAGAAATATATGCCACCTTTCAATGAATGAGCAAAAATTAACATGAAAGTAATAAACCCTTTCAAACAGATTCAGGTTCTGCCAGACGCTGTATTATCAGAACAACTGTAAGTTGCTAGTACAGTTACTCTTATGTTCAAAAACTGTTATAATCCTTTATACTTTCCAAAAGACTAATGTGGGAATACAATATAAAAATGTTTTTACTAGTCTGTATGTAAAAGTAAAGTGATCCCGTTACAGGCCCAGTGTGGCCCAGAGAGTGGGTGGAGGTATAGCTCTACTCTTCCATGACCCATGACCACAGCACTAGAAGGGGGTGAGTGGTCAGCAGCACACCCCGGCTGCACTTTACCCCCAGGAAAGACCTGGTACCCATTTTACAGAAGGCTGGGTGGGCCCCAGGGCCGGTCTGGATGGGCGGAAAGTCTCGTCCCCACCGGGATTCGATCCTGGACCGTCCAGCCCATAGTCAGTCGCTATACTGACTGAGCTACCCGGCCCACACTAGTCTGTATGTACAGTTGCAAAACATGGTCACTTACTTTGAGGGAAGAATACAAATGTCAAGTGTTGCTGTAGTTAACTGTTCATACATCACATTTAGTTGAAAATGTGGTTTGAATGAGAAATACATATAGAATTACAAACGGCAGGGAATTAGGATGGAAAATGCAAGGTGGAGAGAATTGACATGAGACTGCACCCAAAAATGTAGTTACCAGTGCTAAAAATACTATAATTCTATTTATATTACCAGGGAGCTACTTTCACCTTGAACATTTGCAACTGCTTTTAAATTATACATAAAAAAAAACACAAGCCTGTGTGCACACACACACACACACACAAAACACAGTGTTTACTGCATAAGACATTTTTCAACAGACCAGTGAAAAAGAACTTCTTAAAATGGAAACATAAAAATTAGGTTCATTTTTGGATCTACTGCTGTTTAATTCTTGGTCCAGCTAAGCTGGGACAGTATTTGGAATTACAATCACCTGCATCTGAAAGGGTTTGAAATTCTAAGAAAAATGGTCATCTCAAATACGACAAAACAGGACTTACACCATCCGGCTACTCTTGTCCAGATATACAACAATGTATAGCATGACAAATGAAACCCCCCACTCAGGAGCTTCAGTAGGTTTCAAGATTTATCTTCAGCCTCAGTTTGGGCCAGACTTACAACCGTTTCACCAGTTCAAAACATCTAAAATATTTATTGAAAATTATGGCATTCTGCATCTCTGAAATTAACTGATGTAGGGGCATAAAATTCCACACATCACTTATTTATTGAACCCAAAAACCTTACCCAACTGTGCAAAACTTCAAGGTGGTCAGACTTGAACTGATACTATTACTATCAATATATCTTAAATACTAAAGCAAGCTCAAAAGTGATGCTGTAGGAATGAAAACTAAGTGCAAGGTGTCTAAAGTAGTACAGGTTAAGGACAGTTCAGTTAAGAGATCAAAATTGTTTGACAGTGTTGTATACAGTTGTACAATTACATTAAGCATATATGACCAAATAATTTGTGCATTATACATAAAGTAAACCACTTGAATTAAATTCCTCCAAACGTTCAAACGAATTACGACTCACTCTGTTTTTTAGTGTTGCGTCCAGACTTCCTATGATTGTCATCTCGACCAAGAGCTAGGCAGGGGCGGAGTGGGGGAGAGGGACGTAAACATGACATACTCCACCCCTTGTTAACTATGTGATGTTGGGGCCTCATGCTGCTTGGCTCTGGCACACTCACTCGAGGTGACAGAGGAACTGTCAGCGATGACATCTGTAGTACAAAACACATTCTAATTAAACCACAGTAAAAACAGCAAATAAAATTGCATCACCCAATTTAATTAAAACCCCTAAATACAGTAAGCATACTCCTGATTTTCATAGCAAAGCTTGGTAAGCACTAGAATAAGTATCCTGTGCCATTTCTTTTTAATAATACTGACGAAACTATTTGTGATCCATGAATCTATAAATAGAAATGTACCCATTCTGTGAAGCATGAATACACTAAACAATATGTTCTCATTCATTCATTTAAGAAGCTGGTAATAACATCCCTCAGGTGGATAATCCCTAGCGATTCCATGGTATTGAACTTGAAGTTGATGATGGACCTCCATGTATCTCATGACATGAACAATAAACTTCTTCACAAAATCATAATTCACAAGCACACAAGTAACCTGCACACAAGCAAAAACAAGATAGGCAATGTACGTATAATGTAACATTGAGGCGTGTTAGTGCAACCATTGTTGCAGTGGAAAAGGAATGAGTATTACACAAACTCTGTGTGCTTTTGTTGTCTTAGGTATCCAGCAAGCAATGTGCATGCACCATATTATCATCTGTGGCTGCCCTGCTCTACAACATTTTTCCACATCATTTCATAAACAGCACAGTTTAAAAAAAAAGTTATGGAATATAAAATGTGTATTTCAAGTTTCTCTACAACTTTCGTCTGAAACATTTTTCATTCTAAGAACTGAGGGAGCTAAGATCTAAATGCACATTGGTCATCATGTAAAGTACCAGTTACTCTTGTCTGATTTTCAATGAAACTCGAATTTTCTCGACAGATTTTCGGAAAATCCCCATATATGAAATTTCATGAAAATCTGTCCAGTGGAAAACAAGTTGCCCCAAGTGGATGAACATACATAATGAAGCTAATAGTCACTTTCTGCAATTTTTGTGAACATGCCTAAAAACATGATGACATGATTGTTACTGCATCAGTAACTATAAGGAAATGTGAAGTTATTTACAGTGGTATGTTAATATTGAGATACTTATTTGAACTTAAATTAGGTGGAATGCCATGTCTGACATTGCAAAC
>Ga0123352_10004077_pt1 | contig 21407 bp, 13 predicted proteins | sample TergutLab28metaG_FD_89700 | JGI IMG/M metagenome (GOLD analysis project Ga0123352, IMG submission 89700) | Labiotermes labralis P1 segment gut microbial communities from Petit-Saut dam, French Guiana - Lab288 P1 | ecosystem: Host-associated > Arthropoda: Insects > Digestive system > Gut ...
GCTTCCTTTGGGCAATGCTTTTTCTTTTGAGATACTTCCTTATTTTGTGGACGATTTTGGCGATGCAAATATGTTGGCTGTGTATTTCCGAGCTATTTTTACCACTCCTGCCGGTGAACGTGCATCCGCGCCTTTCAATATGCTTTTCATTCGCACTACTACAAGTGGTTTTGGCACAGGTGCTAACGGTGTTCGTTATTTGGCTTTAAATCGCGTTGCAGCTGCGGGCGGTCCTGTTCGCATGGCTTTGTTGAACGAAGGTGCTACCAACGACAACAGCCTTGGTGATTTATTCCAATGGGGTCGCCAAGCTGACGGACATGAAATAATTAATTGGCGCAAAGGCAGTCAGGGTAATCCGGGTATTGTTGGTGCCGGTACAGCTAATATTTTTGACCCTGCTACTACTCACCTTAATCGGGCTAATCGTCCCGCCGGTACCGGTCACCTTGATGCTTCCGGTCAGGTAACTGTTGCTTCCGGTCTTTCTAACACTTTCCTTATGATTGGCGGTGATTGGAGCAATGGCGCTAACAACCTTTGGGGTGATGGTTCTACTGCTCGTCCGGCTACAGGCTGGACTCACTCCGGTAACAATCCTTGCCCTGCAGGTTGGCGTGTTCCTTCGAGGTTTGAGCTTTGGGATGTTTACCACGGCAACAACAACACTCCCGGCGCTAATGTTGGTTTACCTACTTTTCCTGCTTTTATTACTACTCTCAACTCGGGTAATTCCTGGTCTTGGCGTCATCCTCAACACGGTGCTGTTGGTGGTGCTTTAATACGAAATTCCAACAACGAAGTTCTTTTCCTCCCTGCTGTGGGTCTCCGCGTCAGCACGAATGGCGCACTCGTCCTCGAGGGTATATGGGGCTGCTACTGGAGTAGTACGTTCAGCAGTGAGACGCACTCGTGGTTCTTGTACTTCAACAACGGCGGCGTGGGCGCAGGCAGCGACGTCAATAACCGTGCGCATGGCTTGTCGGTGCGCTGTGTGGCGGAGTAAAATACAACAGAAAAATGGGTGTTTCTGAAAAAGAAACACCCATTTTTTTACAAAAAAAATGTGCAATAAACAAGAATCTACTGACTTTTCAAACTATCATTTTTTTTACCAATCGACCGATAGCGTTTAAAACAATAACCCAACGAAAATAACAGCAGAGCAAACATCCCGCCTCCAACGTTAGCCGGTCGTTCTATTCCGCCCAATTCAGTTTCATCATCCAATCCCGACGAACTCATACTTTGTGCTGTTTGTGCAAAAGGCTCTACTTGCAAAGGATACGCTGCTTCACTTGGCAGATAGGCGTCTGCGATGCTTGACAAAGTTTTTTCACGCTCATATTTATACTCGAATTTAGAGCTGTATATGTCAGCATATGTAGAATCCATTCCGTATCCGGCAAAGAAACAGAAAATTCCAATAATTATTAAGCTTGCTGTTTTCATAATTTTCTACCATTTAATTTTTTGAGCTTTTTTAGACTTGCCTGCATGGACATTCACGATATAAATACCTTGTTCTAATTTAGAAGTCCAAAAGTAAACAGAAGCGTTTATTCCTGTGTCTTTGAACAGCAAGCGACCGGAAACATCGTAAACTTCAAAACTTTCAATCGTATCTATCGAGGAATATATTCGAACGCCATCACTTTCACGCACTATCAGAATTTCTTGATTATCAGAAGCCACTGTTGTTTCCGTAGCTATCTGCCCCGAGGAACTCAAAAGAATATAAAAACGCCCTTCGAGATTTTCCTGCAAAGTTTTATTGAATGTGAAAGATGCATTTTTTCGTAAATCGTAATTTATATTTTCCAACGCATCGCGCAAGTAAACGTATTCGTAAGCATTGAAATTAGCGACACCTTCGATTGAAATTTGGAATTGTCCTGTTTGATTAGTTTTTATGCCTATCGGAATAAGTTTTTGCTCGCCATCTTGACTCACAGCATTGATTTCGATGGCTGTTTTATCCGAAATGGTGTAGATTTCGGGCGTGGCAGGATTATACGAAAACAACTTGTAAATATCCTCTCCCGGAATGTAACTGTCAGAAGCACCGTGTAATGACGCCAAGAGAGCAACCGTTTCTATCTCGTTCATTTTTAACCGCAATCTCAATAAGTTATCATTTGCGGAACGTGGTCTCGAACGTAACATATTATTATTGGTGTTGTTTGGAATTTGAGCTGTGGTCATAAGATTACTGAATGTCAATACCAAAGGGCTGTTTGCATCTTTTACATCTACAAAAAAAGCTTGCATCGGCGGAATATAAAAGGAAATTACCGAATCATTTGGCGCCGTTGAAAGACCGGTCATTCCTTGCCAAACACTATCATCATACGGAGAAGTTCCCGGATTTGGATTGGTGTAAAAACGCACGCCGTCCCAAATACGATAATAACTTGTTTGAATTTGAGAAAAATTATTGCTTTCGCCGGCTACCAATAGCCTGAAATCCAAATGAGACATAAAAGGATTTCCTACAATGCGAGTTGTGCCTGTTGCGGGAAGTGTTACAGTAAATTCTCCGGAACTTGCATTGTATTGGTATTGGTTAGCATCTTCATAAATAAAACGGTAACGGCTGTCTTGTCCCAAAAGAGGATTCGGCATATCACTCGCTCCGGTATAAGTATATAGCGGATTTGGATATGAAGTATTGGTATTGCAAAAATGAGTGTTCCAAGCTATATCTGTCATTTTGCCGGTTATATCTGTTGTATCGCTTAGACTGCTTACTGTGCCTCTCGGCAACGTAAATGGATTGAAAGCAGGATTAGGATGACTATTAACCCATTCTCCATTGTCGGTGTAGTGATATTTATACAGCACTTCGCGTAAATGCGTAGCAAGGTCTTGAAAATATTTAGCATTGCCATAAGGCATAAAACGCGGGAAATAAAATGTAGAATCTCGAGTAAAGGTCGTTCCGCCGTTACCGGTCAAAACTACATTGGAAGCAAAACCAAAACCGGCAGTCAATTCTTGTTTTAAATTCGCAAAAGGCTTGGAAAAATTGCCAAGATATGTTCCCGGCACGCCATCCGGATTTGGCGTAACGTTGTCTGAATAAGCTACGTCGAAATAACTCATATAGGATTTAATATCCGAAAACGCAGTCGTGGCACTCCAACTTGGGTCGGATTGAAAATCGGCTGAATAGATATATTTGAGCGGTGCCGAAATCATTGTCCATTTATTATCAAATCCGGGCGCTTGATATTGTACATAAGCGGCGCGGTAAGTCAAATTCATAATTCTGCCAACGCTTGCGCCCATATTAAACACAATATCTCTGCAAGCATCACCCGGAATTAGAATCGGAAAATTGTTTAAAATAACCGTTGAGTCGCCTTCGGAAGTTGTAAGTACACTTGTCGGACCGGGAATAGTTACATCTGTACACCAAATAGGATAAGCGCCCAATCCTGCGGAAATCCAATTGTTGTTGTCTTGCCAGCCGGTTGAATTTTGTCCTGTCCAAGTGGCTGACAGCGGACAAATCTGAACTAAAAATCTACGGCGAATTGGGTCTTCGGGTGTTCCCGATATATCGCCGGGTTTGTGATATACAGGTTCTGCGTAAACAGCTTTTTTACGTAATTGATAACTCTGCAATCCGGGCGTATTTTCTATGAAATCGAATATTATTTTTCCGCCGTCTGTGTAATTAGCATCACGAATAACGGTGATTTTCGTAGTGGAAGTGCCTTTTGTTATTACGTCATTTATAATTGTTTTGTCTGAAAACTCTTCGCCTGTATTTCCATTGACCAAATAATAACGTGTGGCAAGCGCATCGTTCAAATATGCTGAGTATGCGGTATAATCAGTGCCGGCGGTAAATGGACTTGAAGCATTGTCAAGATGCGGAAACGCCGGAAGCGGTGTTGTTCCGTCAGCATAATAAAAGTCGGTGGCAAAATAGGTTTGAACATCAAACACTACTCTTACCGGATAACCTGCGCACGAAGCTTGTGTGGTATAATTCAATGACGACAAACTAATATTAACAGTAGTCGAAGCAGTGGCGCCGGTTTGAGTATCCACGATTGTGTAATTAAAGTTAATTGCACCTACTGCTCCGGTATAATTGGGTACTTCTTGAAACGTTAAAGTTCCGTCAGACGCAATGGTAAGCACACCGATAGTAGTTCCTAAATTGTCGGTAATTACAACCGGTATTCCGGGCGTGTATGTGCCTGCTGAAATGCCGTAGTTTGAAGGTATGGTAAATTGCAATATTTGTAAATTTGTAGGGTCGCAATCTCCTGTCATTGAGTTGCAGTCTGTTCCTGTATAAATATTATTCTGGTCGTCCAGTCCTGTTATTATATTACGTGTTACTGTTGTACCGGGATTTGCTTGTATCACATCAGAATTTGCTTCGATTTCGGGAACTTCTATCGTACAGTTATTATCCGAAGTGTCTGCACTTATCGTTACCGAAGGAGAATGTAACGGACAAGCGGTAGTAATATTTCCGCTTGTGTGAATAACCGTATAATAATAAGTACCTGCACCGCTTGCAGTAATGCTTTGTCCTGTTCCGTTTGGCGAAATGGCTACACCGTCTTTATACCATTGAAAAGAATAACCGCTGGTCGTTGCCAATTCCATTACAGCCGTCAGTGTAATAACCTGATTGGGACAGTTGCCGGAAAAAGAAGTTGTAATTTGCGGAAGGATTTCTTTTAAACTTAAATTATCCAACGCTATATTGTTTCCGTTTCCGCTGGCGACATTGGCAAAAGCAATCCAAATATCTATACTGTCTGCACTTGTGCTTATTCCGCCCGTACAAGGAACAACATAGTTGAAAGTGAAAGTTTGCCATTGTCCTGTGCCTTGTGTCATATTACCTGTGGTATAAGCATTTGCGTAGCTCGACAAAGCTGTATTATCGGCAACATCGCCATTGGTTGTGGCAGGCATAATTTTAAAACCTATGTTGGGCGGACTGCCGATTAAATTTAACCGAGCAATATCGACGCTCATTTTCAACACACCACCGCGTGCAACCGTTACTTTTTGTTTGTAAAAAATATTGGAATTATTTTTCCCTGTGTTAACAATCAGGAAATAGTTGGTTGGATTGGCTGTGTTGGTTTCATATCTATCGTACACAATTGCCCACGATGCCGATGCAGTCGGAGCATTGTACATTCCTTGTGTAGAAGTGGCGATTACATAATTGCCGCCGGCAGGTGCCATTGGAATTTGTACGCCGGAGTTTACCGGAGTAGTTGCGTTTGGGTCTGTTATAAATTGGTAAAGATTACTGTGCGCTGTTTCATTGAATCCGAAAGTGTATTGAGTTTGTCCGGGATTATTCAACGGCGGAGCAATGGTTACGGCAGGATTCACAGACAGATTTGTTACCGCTGTTGCATTATTGACAAAAACCCGAGTCGGCGGTTGGAAGTAATTATTCATTACAGTTGTATTACTTATAGCCGGATAGAGCGGAACTGTAGTATTTATTCCGGTTACACCATCGGTAGTTGTTCCGAAATTATTGTGTTGTAATAGTTCGGGACCAAAATTTTGTGCGTAGATTTCACCATAACCATAGATTAATGCTATCGAAACGAGAAGTAGTGTTTTATTTTTCATAAGACTTAAATTATTAAAAAAATGTCGTTATTTCAATAAAACAATTCAATGTGTAAAAAGTTCTTTACAACATAACAAAAGATATAAGAATTTTGAAAATCAGCGAATATTCAAATACTTGTGCGTTTGAATGCTGAGTTGCCATTGAGGATTGGCGAGAATGTATTGAATGGTTTGTTCGGTATTTCGGCAAGAACAAGGTTGCAGAAAAAAGTGGTCGGCGGAAAATGACAGCCATTTTTGTACGTTTTGCTCGGTGTAAACGATTTTCAGTTCGTTGGCTTTTTCGAGAACGATTTGTTCGTTTTTCGGACTTAGCGTAATCCAGTTAATGCCTTGCGGAAGCGGATTTGTGCCATTGGTTTCGACGTGAATAAAATATCCTGCTTGGTGCAAAAGTTCGATTAATTTTTCGTCAATTTGAAGCGAAGGTTCACCGCCTGTAAGGCAAACGCGCTCGATGGGAAATTCGCCGATTTGCGCCAAAATCTCGCTGTCGGTCATTTCCGTAAAGGTTTCGTGTTCGGTGTCGCAAAAACTGCAACGCAAATTACAACCCGAAAATCGAACGAAAATTATCGGCGTTCCTGTCCAGTAACCTTCACCTTGCAGAGAGTAAAAAATTTCATTAATCCTCTTTTTCATAGCAAGCCATGTTGTTTTCGGTTTCAAAAACTTCTACACGGTAACAATGCGGAACAAGGTCACAAATCCATTTTGCGATATTTTCGGCAGTTGGATTAAAATCCAGCACTTCGTTCAAATTTTTGTGGTCTAACGTTCCGTGAACAAGCCGTTTGATTTCCGAAAAATCGACTAACATTCCGTCTGCGTTCAATTCCTTGCCTTTGCAATAAACATAAACAATCCAATTGTGTCCGTGCAAACTTTCGCACGAACTTTCGTAAGATAAATATAATTGATGCGAGGAACTGATTTCCAAGCGTTTTTTGATGTAATACATGTTTTTGATTTTTATAGTGCAAAATTACGAAATTGTGAGTGAAAATCAAAATAATCTGTTTTTTCTTGCAGAATAATTAAAAATAACTATCTTTGCAAAACAATTCTACTGATAGAATTATTTGATTTTTTTGTTATCGTACTGATAAAATTATTTGATTTTTTTGTTATCGTACTGATAAAATTATTTGATTTTTTTGTTATCGTACTAATAAAATTATTTGATTTTTTTGTTATCGTACTGATAAAATTATTTGATTTTTTTGTTGCAACAAAATTATTGCTTATGTTTCACAGAAAAATTGCCGAAAAAATTGAACCATTTCTTGCTGTACGCGACATTTTGCTTTTTTACGGAGCGCGACAAGTAGGAAAAACAAGTTTGATGAAACTTATTCAGAAAAGTTACATCAACGAACCGTCGTTTTTTTTCGATTTGGAAAATTTGGAATACTTGGATTTATTAAATAAAAGTCCCGAATTGTTTGTTACATTTTTGAAAACATATCACAATTTGTCTGATAATAAGCGAATTGTCGTTTTTATTGATGAAATTCAATATTTAGATAATCCGACAAATTTTCTCAAATATATTTACGATAATTATCCGAATATCAAAATGATAGTGTCAGGTTCGTCCACGCTTGAAATCAGAGGAAAACTCAAAGATAGTTTGGTTGGAAGATTAATAAAGTTTGATATTTTTCCGCTCAGTTTTGAAGAATTTTTGGTTTTCAAAGACAAACAAAACCTCGCAAATATAATTGGAAAAACGGTTGATTTTGAGATTATTAATAATGAATTAAGGTTTTACTACGAAGAATTTATCATTTTCGGCGGTTATCCAAAAGTTGTTTTGGCAAATGATATAAATTTGAAAAAAGCCTATTTGAAACAAATTTACGACACTTATATTCAGAAAGATATAAAAGATATTGGTAAAATTCGCGAATTGGAAAAATTCAACAAACTGATACGAATTTTGGCAAATCAAGCAGGAAGTCTTGTGAATGTTTCCGAACTTTCAAAAACCATTGGCGCTACTATTAATACGATTAACGAATGGATTTTTCTGCTCGAAAATACTTTTGTTATCAAGCAGATAACACCATTTTCAAATAATTTGCGCGGAGAAATTACCAAAATGCCCAAAATATTTTTTATTGATGTCGGATTAAAAAATTGTATCGAAAACACTTACGAAATCACAGGCAGTACTTTTGAAAACAGTTTTTTTGCGTACATAAACAATGCGTACAAGGCAGAAAAAATTAACTTTTACCGCACGCAAGACAAAAAAGAAATTGATTTTATATTGGACGGTGTTCCGTACGAACTAAAACAGTCGTTTTCAGGAAGTAAACTGACAGCATTGGATTTTTTCCAAACTCATTACGGACAAAAAGGAAACGTTGTTACTTTGCACAAAAAAGAAAACGAACGGTATAATATCCGTTTTGCTTGGGAGGTATAAAGTTTGGAGTATAGTTTTTTAGAGTGTGGAGTATAAGTTAGCCAACTACACTCTAAACTTCATAATCCGTTGCATCAAAGCCACTTAACGCCTCTTTCCGTTCAATGCAAGTACTGCAAACTCCGCAATGCGTTTCATTGCCGTTGTAGCAAGAATAAGTTTCAGAAAAATCAACATTCAATTCCTTGCCTATCAGCGCAATATCGCGCTTGTTCATTTCTGCGTAAGGCGACACAACGCGAACATTGGCATAAGTTCCCAAACGAACGGCTTCGTCAATGGCATTGATAAATTCCGTTCGGCAGTCGGGATAAATACTGTGGTCGCCACCGTGATTGGCAATGAGTAAACTATCGATTTCGTTGCTTTCGGCAATTCCTGCGGCAATGCTCAACATAATTCCGTTGCGAAACGGCACAACAGTACTTTTCATGTTGTCGTCGGCGTAGTTCCCTTCGGGAATTTGTCCGCCGTCTTTCAGCAAACTGCTTTTGAAATGGCTGAAAAACGGCAACGGAATAACCAAATGCGGAACGCCGAGTTTTTGGCAGTTTCGTTCGGCGCAACGAATTTCTCGTTCGTTGTGCTTCGAGCCGTAATCAAACGACACGGCAAGTCCGATATTTTCTCGGTATTGATAAAGCAAAACGGTACTATCCAAACCGCCGGAATAAATAATGAGAGCTTTCATATTTTTGATTTCATTTCAGATTTTATGTTATCCCGCGTCAAGAGGCAGAATGACAAAACCATAAAAGCAGGCAACAACTGTAAATCTTTATCACTGTAACCTCAACCAATCCAAAAACCGTTGCGGGTTTTCGTCGAAAGCGTACGAGCGATTGAGCGGTTTGCCGTTGTTGTCGAGAATTACAAAAAATGGCTGTGCGTTTGCGCCGAATTTATGACGCTGCAAGAAACTCCATTTATCGCCCACAGTTCGTATTCGCCGAATTCGCTCGTTTTCAGCTACTTCAAATGGATTTTCGAGCGATGTTCTGTCGTCCACATACAAAGTTATCAGTATGAATTCATTTTCCAAAATGCTTCTCACGCGCGAGTCGTTCAAAACTCTGGCTTCCATTATCCGACAACTTCCGCACCCGAAACCCGAAAAATAGACCAAAGCAGGTTTTCCTGTACGTTCGGCATACAACATTCCTTCGTCAAAACTCCTGAAATCGGCACGCACAACATTTTCGTTCAAATTGAAATCCTGCGTGTATAAAGGCGGAAGGAACGAACTTGCTGCTTTCAAAGGCGCGCCCCACAATCCGGGAACAAGATAAAGCGCAAAAGCAAAAGCAAAAATCGCCATGAAAAAGCTCGGAATGCTTGTATGTTTCGATTCGATGTCGTGCGAAAAGTGCAGTTTTCCAAGCAGATAAAATCCGAGCAAAGCGAAAATTACAACCCACAAAACGATAAATACTTCGCGGTCGAGAATTCCCCAGCCGTAAGCCAAATCGGCAACCGAAAAGAATTTCAGCGAAAATGCCAATATGATAAATGCAAGTGCAACCTTAATTTTGTTGAGCCAACTGCCCGATTTCGGCATCGATTTGAGCCAAGCCGGGAAAAAGGCAAATAAACTGAACGGAATCGCCAGCGCAACCGCAAATCCAAACATTCCGAAAAGCGGAGCTAAAAAAGCATTTGCACTTGAAACTTCGACAAGCAGAATGCCGAGAATTGGTCCTGTACACGAAAACGAAACCAAAACCAGTGTAAAAGCCATAAACAGAATGCTGACAAATCCTGCCGTTGAATCGGCTTTGGCATCCATTTTATTAATCCATTTGGCAGGCAAAGTGATTTCAAATGCGCCAAAAAACGAAACCGCAAAGACAATCAGCAAAGCAAAAATAAAAACATTGAAAATCGCGCTGGTTGCTAGACTATTCAAGGCATTCGACCCGAAAATAATCGTAATGAGCAAGCCGAGTGTCAAATAAATAGCAACTATCGACACGCCGTACAATGCGGCATCTTTTCTGCCTTTGATTTTGTTTTGCGAACGTTTCAAGAAAAATCCGACCGTCATCGGAATGATAGGCCAAACGCAAGGCGTGAGCAATGAAAGAAAACCGCCTAAAAGTCCGAGCAGAAAAATCCACCAAAGCGAAAAATCGGCAGAACTAATTTCGCCCAATGCTTGCAATTCGTCTATTACAGGTGTCCAAAACCTTGAAAGAACGTTTTCTTGTGCAGTAGTTGTGCCTATTTCGAGCGGTGCAAAAGTCATGGTTGGCGGTGTACCGACGGTTGCTTGCGCCGTTTGCTTTGCCGTAATTCCAAAGGAAAAAAACTCTTGCGTAGGCGGTAAACAAGTGGTTGGAGTGCAAGCCATGAATTCAACATATCCTTCGACAAAAACTTTTTCAGCATCGGAAAATAAAATTGATTGAGCAAAAACGGCTTCGTTGCTGTACAGCGTTAATTCCATGTTGAAATTCGGGTCAAATTTTACTTCTGAATTTGACAGCGAACGAACTTCGCCTTCGAGCGTTGCATTATTTACCGTTTCAAAAACAACCGAAGTCGGAATCGGACCGCCTCGCGGAATTTCTCTGCCGTAAAGATACCAACCTCTGTCGATAGCGGCGCGAATAATTAAATCAGCCGAGTTTTCGCCCGTAATTTTTTTCTCAAAATGCCATCTGACAGGCGTGTGAATTTGTGCAAAAGTCGAAGCACAAACAAACAGAAGCGCGAAAAATGAAATTATTTTTTTGTTCATAAGAAATGCATTAGTATCACCGTGCAAAATTACAGAAATATTTTTGATTTTAAGAAATCGAAAATCGGAAGTTCTTTGTCTTTTTTTGCAGGAACAGGTTTTTTCGTATCTTTGCAAATGATAATTATCATTAACAATCAACACAACTAAATTTCGAAAATATGAAAAAGTTTATCACTGCCTTTTTTGCTGTTGTTTTTTCGCTGAATCTTTGGGCGCAAGCCGATTTTTCGCAAATCAGAATAAACGAAGTGAGCGGTGTCGGCGAACACCACGAGATTTTTTACGAATTAATCAATCTTGGTACTCAACCTGTTAATCTGGAAGGTTTTAGGATTTACTATAATGCAAACGGCGAACGAGGACAAAGTTTTCCGCCAAACGACAATCGCCTCACATGGACAGGAACTTCCGCCGATGTAATACAGCCGGGCGGACTTTTGCTTTTGCAAGGTCGTGCAACTGCGGGCGGTGTTTTACTCACCGGACTGACCGCTCAACGGATATTGATTATCACACTCACCGCTCCCAATGGCGAGATAATAGACCAATGCATCAGAGCGCGCGACGACGGAATGTACGACATTAGAAATCGGTCATTTTCACGAATTCCCGATGGAACAGGTGCGTTTTATTTTACCACGCCAACACCCAATGCAAGCAACGGAACTTCGACCGCAGGATTGATTCGAGTTCCGCAAACACCGATAGGCGGTGGCGAGTCGGGAGATTTTTACAATCACCCTGTTTTCGACATAAACGCACTACCGGTCATAACGATTGAAGTTTCGGTAAGCGAATGGAATCGCTTATTGACTAATTTCGATTTGAACTCTCATAACGGCGAAAGAGTTAGAGGAGATTTTGTGTTTTCGAGAGATGGCGTTGAACAAAGAGTGTCCAATATCGGATTTCGTTATCGCGGCAATACCAGCCGAAGAAGACCCGAAGGGAATTACGGCGAACTGCACAATCCCAACAATCCGCTTTGGAGAAATGTGCATTGGAACATAAATTTCAGATACTTTGAACGCGACCAGCGTTTTCACGGATTACGCAGACTTACACTGAAATGGCATAAAGACGATGCCGCGTTTTGTCGTGAAATTTATGCTTTTGATTTGTTTCGCCGATTTGGTGTTTGGACTGCACCGCGTGCGAGTTACGCCAGAGTTTATGTCAAAGTTGGCGATAGAACGCCCGCTTATTTCGGCGTTTATGCTATGATTGAACATGTTGATGTAGAATATGTTCGAGCGCGTCAGCAATTTGGTTTTTTTGAAACAAGCACCGGCAATCTTTGGCAGGCACGACACAGAGGCGGAGCCAACGGAGGTCCCGCCGACTTGACCTTGAATAATGCGCGCAATAAAATGGGTATCGAAATTGCTCGTCTCGACGAATCGCAAAGTGAACGTTTTACTTACGATTTGGTAACAAACAACGATAACCTCGAAGCTGCAAAAGACGAATTTTATGCTTGGCTTACAAATTTGAATACGCTAACCGGCGATGCTTTCAAAACGTGGATTACAAATAATTTCGATGTCGATTTATTTCTCAGAACTTACGCTGTAAACGTGGTTCTCGGGCAATGGGATGGTTATTGGGGAAATGGCAACAATTTCTTTCTGTATTTTGAAAGTAATTCGGGCAGAGCCTTTTTTATTCCGTGGGATTACGACAATATATTGGGGACATCGCTGTTTTTCGATTCGGGCAGAGAAAATGTATTGCGTTGGGGCGGTCGAAATAAACCGTTAATTGATAAAATTTTGGCAATTCCCGAATTTCGCGAACAGTATTTGATTTATCTCAACGAACTTATTCATCCCGAAAATGATTTATTCCACATCGATAGAAGCATTCCGCGCATTCAGGCTTGGCACGATATGATACGAAATTACATTAGACCCGAAACGATAGAAACGAGCGAAACCTCGCACAGTATCATAGACCGACCGGCTTCGTGGGGAAATATGCCGAATTACCGACTTCTCGAGCGCGGAAGCAATAATTTCTTTGAAGTGCGAGCAGCGAATATTCCGTTCAGAGAAATTCCTTCTAATCTTATTACGACAGAAACAAAAAACAACCAATCGCTGATTGTATATCCAAATCCGGTAACCGATGGCATTTTCTTTGTCGAATTGCCTGCCGGAAAAAGCAGTGAAACTGTCAAAATTTTCGACCTTTCGGGCAGATTGGTGTTGGCACAAGCGGTTGCACTGCAGAAAAACGGAATAAACATTTCGCATTTGTCGAACGGTATGTATATTGTCAAAGTTTTTTCAGACGAGGGAAGAATGACAGGAAGCAGTAAAATTGTAAAAAAGTAGCACGCAGATAACGCAGATTTTAAGGATTTTCGCAGATTTTATTTTGATAAATTTTAAATCTGCGAAATAATCACCGCCAAAGGACTAAGTTCAACCTTGATTTTTACTAAATCGCTTTGGAGAGTCATTACTTCCGATATGTCTTTGCAGCACGATGATGCTTACATTTAGAGAAAATTTATAAAAAAAATACCTTTTTGGGTAAAAAAATAAGACATATATTGTGTGTTATTTGAATTAAATTTTTATCTTTGCCCGCTGAATCCTAAGTCATTTTCGGCAAATTGCTGAATGTGTGGTGTTTAGGCTGAATGGTTGTACTGAAAGTTGCATGAATGTAGAATAAAACTGACACTGCAATTCAACCACTTTTAAAAATCATGTTTGTTTTTGTCTCTTAAAGAATATACAATTATATAAAACAATTAACAATAAACTTTTTTTACTAAATTTTCTTACAACGAATTATGAAAAGACCTAACTTAACTAAACAACTGCTTATTGCAGCAGTGATGGTTTGTGCCACTGTGAATGTGAGCGCACAAGTAACAATCGGAGGTAAAGAAGCACCTCACAGTTTTTCAGTTCTTGAACTGATTAGTAACCAAAATCAAGGTTTGCGCCTACCGCAAATGACCACAGACCAGCGCGATGCAATGGAGGCTACGACAGCATTCCAAGACCAAGCAACAAGCGCAGCCCGCGGTTTAATGATTTTTAACATCACCACCTCTTGTACAGAAGTATGGTCGGGTACAGACTGGGTATGCACCAATACAGGTGAAGTATCGGCATCTGCACTTAAAGAAGCCATTTGGATTCCGGCGTTCAACTTGCCTTGGAGAACGATAGTAGAGGGAGTTAACGAAACTCGGTATGAAACGGTGAACTTGTTTCAAATTTACCAAGAAGCATTTGGCGCACTTAACGTTGCCGGCGATGGTACTGCTGAAGATGGCAGAAAAACCCGCGGCACATTTAGCAGTGCAGGTGCACCGGTTATTACATTCGGGCATCAAAATGTTACGGCTACAGATTTCTATTATGTGATTACAAGCTACGACCCGGATGTAATAGAAATTTATAGTTTGGACGCCGATGGAACGTTTACTTACAGAAAATTAGTGCCGGCTCCGCCATTCAATTCGTTTATCAAAATTCTGATGGTAAGACACAGATACAACGGAAACGGAAACGGGAATGGAAACGGAAATGCTGAAGCAAGTTTATAGACTTTATAAGCTGTTGAATTTTATAAACTTTATAAACTTAATTTGGTATGAAGATAAATAAATATTATATTCTGCTATTGCTGTGCTTCTTTGTTTGGGAAATGAAGGCACAGGTACAAGCAGCAGACTGGCAGTTTGAACGAATACGCGTCAGATACGGCGCACACGATGCGCACGCGTGGACTAACGTTGCAGTGCAGAATGACGCACTGCGAGGCTCTAACCCCAACCACACCGGAGAATTTTACGTGCCGGCAGTGCCCGGAGCTTTCCGTACCCGTGCAGAAATGTGGGGTGCGGGTGCTGGCTCAGGTGGCAGTGCTGCAATTTCACTACTTTCTAGACTTATACCTTTGGCATTGCCGACATCGCCCACAACCTACGCATCTACTGGCGGTGGTGGTGGCGGCGGTTTTCAGCAAAATGGTATAGGTCTGAGAACATCGGTGTTTACACTGGATGCTAATACAGATATTGTAGGCAGAACACCCGCACCTTTTGTTGTCCATGTGGGTGCAGGTGGTGTGCCCGGTACAGCATTCTCAGACGGAGGCTTCATTTCCGACACCCAATCAAGAGGGGGAGGAGCTGGTGGGGACACTTGGGTTGTTTTTGGTAATACTGTAAGAGGCGGCGGCGGCTTAGGTTCTGCCGGACAGAATATTACTTTTGGGTTGCTTTATGCAATAGCTGCTGACCCCTTTTCTATAGCAGATACACAATCAAGTTCGGGCGGACGTGGCGGTTCTCCGCAGTCTGTTGCCGGCAGCTCTCCCGGCGGAAACTGGTCTGACCCGCTTGATGGATTAGTTGGAAGACCTTCCGCAGGAAATGCCGGTGAAGGCGGTGCAGCTTGTAATGCTTGGTGTTCTTCTATTGCGATAAGAAACCGCTTTGAGGGTGCTATGGGTGGACATGGTGGCAGAGTAGCTAACCATACTGCTCTCACGGGTGAGTTCGGTAACAATGCAGGTCAAGGTGGCGGCAGACAAGAAGTACGATGGTCAGCAGGAGTCATACCAGGTGCTGTCCCCTCTGGTACACAGCAGAGCAGAGAGGGACTGCATGGTGTTTTCCCCGGTGGCGGTGCCGGCGGTGCTGCTTCTGTTGCAAGAAGGCGTGTAACACCTCAAATATTTCCACCGACTGCTCCTCATGATTCCGGAACACACGCTCGCGGTGGTGCAGGTGCAAATGGTTTGGCATTTATATATATGGATATCTTTGCACAGGCAGCTAGTACGCCGGAGTTGGCAATAGTATATCCGAATACAACTGTTAATGTGCCGTTATCCGGAAGCATAATATGTGCTTATGAGATTGACCACTGGCTGGTGGTAACCAATCCGCAGCCTGTGGAGTATTTTTGGTATCGCTCTATCGATGGTGGTGATAGCTGGGTTCGACTTCCGGGAGCTACTGACCCCTATTTGCATATTACTTCAGAAGGTATGTACAAGGTGTACGCAGCTACTTTTACCGGTGTTTTTGAGTTCCCCGGTTCTTACGAAATTCTGAGAGCAGTGGACGGACATAACAGTCTAAATGTAGAGGTTGCATCTTCTGCCGGTAACTTTAGCGTTCATAATACGGTAACGATACATGAGAACATTGGTACACCGTCAGCACCGTCGCAAAAAGTTTCTTTCTTGCAAATGCCGCGCATCGGCAATTTGGCGTTTACAGTTGCCAGCGGAGCACCTGCTATGATGATTGGGCGTGATGAAATCATAATGCAAGGTAATCCTCATGACATTGTGCCTAATGGCACGCTCTATACTTGGACACTTCACCAATCCGACCAGTTTGTGACCGGTACAACTACCGGCAACGAGGAGCCGGCGGTCAATACCGGAGTGTTGGTCAACAGTAGCTTTACGCCCCGAGAAATAGTTTACAGGGTAACACCTGTCAACTTTGACCCTCGTGGTGAAACATGCTCGGGAGCCGCGTTCAATATTACTATTACGGTATTACCTGCAGACTTGGAGATGACCCTGCCTATGCAAAATGTGTTCTGTGTTGGCATGCCTTTCACACTGGGCACCGACCGCACTGAAGATGTTGGTACTTGGAGTAGCTCCGACCCGGTTATTACGGTAACGGGCAACGGCGTGATTTTTTCAAGCCGACCCGGTGCAGCCTATATCACCTTTACTTCGGAAGCGGTAACGGAAACTGTAATGCTGGAAGCAAGACTTTGCGACTTTAGAGTAAATCCGCATATTAGAGCCACCTTTGACTTTGACTGTGTGCCAATGACGGAGTTACCTGTGGTAGCACCTTCCGGAACGCTTGTCCGCTTGCTGCACTCCGACGGCAGTCCGCATGTTCCCGGCATAGACGACTATACTACTTTTAGAGCTATTGCGCACTCGCAAGACGGACAGCAGGTCTCTATATTTGAATGGTTTGTCGATGGTGAGTCGCAGGGAGCACCCTCAGCAGCAAACACCTTTACACTCAGAACACCCAATATTGCTCCTCTTCAAAGGGAGACTATAGAAATAACAGTGCGTGCATTCGATGCCTGTACAGGTGTTGACGAAGATGGTAACTTTGTGTCTGGCTCGGAAAACGCCCCCGAAAGCGCAACTGTTTACATGGTGGTTGAGATGGGAGCACCTTCTGAAAATCCTGACGTACTCATAAGCGGACAACAATGCTTTGATGTACGTATGACAGGACATACGGGAAATTGCTTGCCGCTAACGGCACGTTTCGACGACTTTGCGCGTGACTCTGTAGTTATTGGTCAGCACGACGATGCCACTCTCATTTATCACTATTTTGCCTCGCGAAGGGTATTTACCTATCAAGTAGTGAGCAGAGACGGCGTAACAGTTTCGGGTACACCTAATTTGGTGGTGCATCAAAGTTTGTCGGGTATGCTAAACAACTATACTATAGTAGGCAATACTATTACCCTTACTTTTGCAGAGGATATTCATACACGTGTAGAGGGTCGCATAGAAACCGTAATACTGGAGGTTAGCTTTACAGCTGCCGGCTCACCGCAAACTATAGCCAGATTACATATTGATGTTCAAGACTGTGCTTGCGGTTGTAGAGTGCGCACTGTAGGAGGCGGCTGGCTCACCTTTATGTGCTACAATTTGGGTGTAACAGATGCAGCAATTACCAGTGGTACTATGACACTCTTAGAGCAGGCAGCACTCGGAGCCACAGCCGGCACGGGAGCCGCAGCGACAGCACAGCGTGCGCGCGTGCATGGCGGTCTGTTCCAGTGGGGACGCGAAGCCGACGGACACGAGAACCGCACTTCTATGCGCCGCGCAGGTCGTCAAGTGCTTACTGTGGGCAACTCTGTTCCGCCTGCTGCTGTAGGACGTTTCATCACTTCTAGCGGAACGCCTCATACTTGGCATACTACCACTGGTGCAGGAGGCGTAGGTGCTGCTACACCGAGAGCTCGCCAGCTTTGGGATGGCAATGAGGGCGTAGGTACTGAGCGTGCGAAAACCGTTAATGACCCCTGTCCTCCGGGATGGCGTGTGCCTACCATTGAAGAGTGGCGCAGTATTGCCAACGGAACGGCAGCTGATGTGGGCTTAAGCACCACCAATCCTGATGGGGTACTCACGCTTTCGGGTAATACTTGGCGTTGGGTAGGCTCAGGTTCCGGTACAGGTGCCAGAGGTGGCTGGGTGATATCACCCAATGCAAATAACCAAGAGGGCGACCCAAGAGTCTATACGCTTTACCTGCCTACTACAGGCTATCGCTCAGGTGTTAATACCAGTGGCGGAGCCAACGCGGTACCGCCGGTCATCTCGCAACATACGGCTCACTATTGGAGTTCCACTCCACGTGCAAGCAACATCAGAGGTGGTGGCGACTCTTATCAATTGCGTATCACAGCTACCACTCTGCAAACTACCCCAACGCCCGATGCAGGCGGAGGCGGTAGAATAGACGGACAGCCCATACGCTGTGTGATGGAATAAATACAAACGAAAAAATGGGTGTTTCTTTTTCAGAAACACCCATTTTTTTTACAAAAAAATTGCGCAATAAACACTGCAAATTTGGGCAGAACGCGCAATCTTTCAATTATTTTTTTCCAAAAAAATCTCAACTCCTTTCCGAATTGATTTCAGTCCGAAATCGTTTGGTTGCAGTTTGTTTAACGGAATAAATTCAAGGGCTTCCACATCGTCGGAAGCTTTTAAATTTTTTGTCGATTTCAACCGGCAGGCGAAAAACATATCCAAAGTCGGAACAGTCAATCCGCAGTATTCGTACAAATTCGGCAAGGAAAAAAGATATTCCAACTTTTCGACTTCGCCGTTCAATTCCTCTTTTATTTCGCGTACGATGGCTTTTTCTGCCGTTTCATCGTTGTCAACAAAACCGCCGGGCAAATCCAATGTACCTTTTGCCGGTTCTTTTGCGCGGCGACAAGCAAGCAAATCGCCGTTTTCGTTTTGAATAAAAGCCGCCGTTGCTGCCGATGCATTCACATAGTAAATGAAATCGCAGGCTTCACAGCGCATTGATTTTTCGTTGTTCACAACAAAATCGTTCGACCCGCAAACGGGACAAAATTGAAAAAGTTTTGAGAAAATCATATTAAATTAATTTCAGATTTCAGATTAAATAGGTCTATCAGTCCATTATCTGCCAGTCCATTAGTCTAAAAATTATACGAGAATCCAACTCCGAGCAATTGTCTGAATTGTACCAGTGCAACATCATTTTCGTTTCTTACGTTGTGGTCCCAAATCAGATGTGTATTCACATTTACCGACAAAAAATTATTCACTCTCAATGCGATTAAAGTTTCCCAATTCACATTGATATTCTGCGGATTTTTCAAATAATTTGAAAATAAATCGAGGTTTGTTGTGAATGTTACGTTTCTCAACCACTCGGATTTAAAATCGTTTTTTGTAAAATTAGCTCGCAGATATCCGCCAAACTCCATAAGTGTTCTGTCGCCCGGAGTTACGCCAAATGCACCTGCGTTTGAAAGTACAGAGTCATTTACAATCGTCAATCTGTTGGTAAACGGCGCGAGAAATACACTGAAATTTGAACTCGGCTGATAGCTGATACCCAAAGCGGTAATCATATACGCCGGCGCAAGAAATCTGGAAATCAGCGTTGGCGGGTCGGTTGCAAAATTGTAACCATTGTCAAACTGTGTTCTGAAATTGACCAATCCCGAATAGAAAAAATTTCCATAAGCTCTATAACCAACTTTCGATGTGAAGTCAAAACGGTCGTCTGTTTTGCGAAAACCATTAATTTGCTGATTTATAAATCCGTAACCCATAATCAAGCTGTTGTCCCAAGTCAAAGCATCGCGTTTGAACGAAGCAAATAAATTCACCAATCCGTTCAAAGCGTACGAATTTTCACCGCCTGCCGCCCAATTATTGAAATACATTTGCGAAAAATTCAGCGTAGTTACACCGCCTATTCGCCAGCCATCCTCCTCAGCTTTTGTTGCTTCCGACCTTAATTTGGCTTCGTGTTCGGTTACTTGCGCCGTTGCCGAAATTACGACTGTCAGCATTAATCCGAATAAAACAACTTTTTTCGTTTTCATTTTTTAAGTTTAAGTTTGCGTTATTTAATTGAAATCTATAACAAAAGAAAAGCCGATTTTGTTTTAAATCGACATTAATAAACTAACTCTCCTGCGCCTTCGCGAATAATTTCCGGCTCATCTCCGGTACAATCAATAATGGTAGAAGGAATTATTCCGCCTTCGCCACCGTCAATTATCAAATCCACCTGCTTGCCGTATTTTTCGTTGAGCAATTCGGGATTGGTTACGTATTCGGTATCGTCATCATAAAAAACAGAACTTGTCATCAGCGGATTTCCCAATTCACGAACAATTTCCATTACAATATTATTTTTCGGCATGCGAATGCCGACTATTTTCTTGTTTTTGAACAGTTTAGGCAAATTGCTGTTTCCTTCGAGAATGAACGTAAACGCGCCCGGAAGGTTTTTTTTCATCAGCTTGAACGCCGTGTCATTCATTTTTGCAAATTCGCTTATCTGGCTCATTTCCTCACAAATAAACGACAAATTCGCTTTGCGCAAATCTTTATTTTTTATTTTCGAAATAGCTTCTACGCCCGACTGATTGAATAAATTGCAGGCGAAAGCATACAAACCATCGGTCGGAATAATGATAATTCCGCCGTTGCGCAAAACCTCGACAATGCGTCGAATCTGATTTGGATTAGGACTGTCTTTGTATAATTTTATCAACATGGCAAAATGAAAAAAGCGTGCAAAGATAAAGACAAAAATTGATTTTTTCAAATAATTTCAAAATGTTTCAATGCTTTCCAAACACCGTCGTTTTCGACCGAAGCAGTAACGTAATCGGCAACTTGTTTCACTTCTTCGTCGGCATTTCCCATTGCGATACCAATTTTTACGTGTCGAAGCATCGAAATATCATTTCCGCCATCGCCAAAAGCCATCGTTGCTTCGAGCGGAATATTGAAATGTGCCAATATTTTATCAATTCCGACTTGTTTATCGCCTTCTTTTGGAATGATATCGCTGAAATAAGGCGACCAGCTTACCGTTTTGCAGTCGGGTAGGAGAGTGAGGATTTTTTCCTCATCCTGCTTGTCGAAAAAAGCCGAAATTTGATAAATATCTTTTTCCAGCGCAGTTCTGATTGGTTTAATATTGGGCGGAGGAAATTTCAAAGCCTCGAAAATTTTGTCCGAAACCTCGTTGCTGAAATTGCAAAACGGCTCGTTTCCATCGGTAAAAAAACACGGAAAAGAAGCCGTTTTTTCAACAAATTCTATCAAGGCTTCGACATTATTTTTCGGAATAGGATTTTTGTAAATAATTTCATTTCCGACCGAACAACATCCGCCGTTCATCGTGATGTAACCAACGAATTCGATATTTCCCAAATTGGTAATCGAAGCAGGCGCGCGACCTGTTGCAATGAAAATTTTTATGCCTCGCCGTCTTAATTCGCCGAGAGCTTGAATTGTGCTTTCGGGCATTCGGTGCGTTTTGAA
>Ga0123352_10004078_pt1 | contig 21405 bp, 7 predicted proteins | sample TergutLab28metaG_FD_89700 | JGI IMG/M metagenome (GOLD analysis project Ga0123352, IMG submission 89700) | Labiotermes labralis P1 segment gut microbial communities from Petit-Saut dam, French Guiana - Lab288 P1 | ecosystem: Host-associated > Arthropoda: Insects > Digestive system > Gut ...
AAAATAAAAAAAAAAAAAAAAAAAAGAAAAATTTTTTGTGTAAAAGGGAAAAGATATGCTTTTTACTGGGGGGGGGGGGGAAATAAGAAGAGACATTAGCCCTCTCATACCGTGTTCTCAGGAACACAATGATTAATCTTCAGATTTTTTAAAATACGTTGAATTTCTTAAACTGTTAAAAGTGTATCGAGTTTCTAAGAAATACTCAGATCCATGAAGGTAGTTGTTTAATTATAGGAGAGAGTAGTAATTTACACACAGACTTTGCTGACAAGAGCTATATAATCCATCCAATGAAGCTTGTAAAATTTCTACTAATGAAGACGGAAATGTCTCTTCCGTATGAAACTTCGTTCGCAGTTTTACATAATTTATATACCATTTACGTATTAATCTGTGTCTTTTTCGCCTTTTTTCCGGTTATAATTTGTAGCGGAATTTTTTTGTGGTTAAACGCAATTTCTTGGAAAGGGAAGTATTGCCCTACTTCAAGTAAAGGTCTCACACACTTAGAAAATATTTAAAACATTTGTAAAGTTATATTTCTGAGATGTACCAATTATTTATAATTTATTATCAGCTTTATATTGTGCACAAAACTATTCATGATTACTTCGATTTTCTCTTAATTTTATTTCAAAAGTTGTTAATTTAAGTCTTTTAGTGCATTTGCTCTCATAAATTTTAATATTTCATTATTGAAAAAATTGTTACATAATTTTTTTTTAGTTACATCCACATAAATTTCAGAGTATCTTTAAACCAGCTTATTAAAAAAGCTGTATTATATTTAGGATTTTGGTAGGAAAATATTGAAGCGTCAATATTACTAGCTGAACATGGTTACTTGAGCACTTTGATTAAAAAAAAAATTGAATCAGTTATTTCGGCACGTCTAACGTAGAAGCCGTGCTTGTGGTCTCTCAGAAATAAACAGTAGGGTCACAATTTTTATAGGTGGAACAGACGTCACAAGTAACTTTTCCAAAAGTGCTGAGAGCATGAAACACCAAGAGGACGCTATGATGGAAGAAATACAAAATTTAAAAAAATGCTACACCGTACCTCTTCGAAATAAGCAGTTCATTTAAAGGCCAGTTATTTACCTTAGTATATCTACACGTCAAAAAAGCTTATACGTTTCTTTACGTGTCACTAAAGGCACAGTTGACCCTATGCTTGCTATAAAGTTATATGGGAGGCTGGAAATTTAGGTCCAGCCCTTCGATACTAAGGAAAACTGTGGAGTCAGTTTCACACGTCGGTCAATTTTCGCCCTAGGGATGACCCCCCCAGTAGACATCTGTGTAATAAAAAACTGAACTATTACAAGCTGGACTAGGGCAACATCTCTCTTCGCCAAAAGCATTTTATATTACATGCAAGTAGTTTAATAAATTTACGTATGACATGTTTGGTCTAGGCCTGTATATTTTAGGTTGGATTTTGTATGTACTATTGGGTGGCACGATTCCCTTTCTCTATGCCTCACCCTCCGTTCTTTGCCTGTACCCCTGCCGCTGTTTCCGGAGACGGAACACAATCAATCACAATCCGCGTGCGACGCTCAATTTTCTCTCCTTTTCCTCCCTCACACCATTCCGTCTTCAAATCCCCAACCTCTGCGTCCATCCACCCCCCCACTCAACGCTCACCCTTTTCCTCTTTTTGAGACACAGAGGACAGTGGCGGATCTGCAAAATGTCACTTGTCTTTTCCTTCTTAGTGTATAAGAGAAGAAGGGAAGAGAGTTTAGGCCTATTAACAGCATCATTACTTCACAGCGCCCAAGAAATTTTAAGTCATTTGTTAATTACCTTCATAGGAACTAAGCCTCTAAAATTGAATTTACTTCACATCTGTCTAAAATTTCCCATTTCTTTCAGACCCGATATTTCACAGCTTCATGAAATGTAATATTGAGATTTCCAGATCATATTATTTCACAATTAACAAACGAGTGTCTTTTATATTAAATGAAAATATCTGGAAGTATATTTGCCTCCAGTGGCGTTTCATTATGTCCGCTCAGCCCGTAGCTCGTGGACAACGTGTTACCCACAACACAGTGCTGTTTTGTCCGCCAAAATATTTGAAATGAGAGTAAGTGTTTTAACTTTTCCACCGAAAATAACAAGATATAACACCAAAGAAACTTCGAAAAAATTTTAGCTTTATATTTATGGAGACTTGTATAGAACTTACGTAGTAATTCATTTTGTAAGAAGACGATACAATGACGACAAAATAGCTGGTGTTGTGAACTGTATTTATATACATTTTTCCCATTATTATTATTATTATATTTTATGGCACACGATACGCAGAAAATATATTGACAAAATTATGTGTATAATTTTAGCTATACTTATTAATTCTATATTCTGTGTATTGACTTTAATTTCGCTCGCATGCAGACCAGATTTTGCCGAAGATGTTTTTGCGGGCTTGTTTTTTGTACATTACCAAGATCCACGTCATTGACATGGGTTTAGACATAACCAACCAAAATTTTTAACACAAAAAATTGATTTTTTTATAATTTTTTTTAAATATCTAGAATTATAAATAGCTCAATTATTGTCGCTGACTTTCAGTAGATAGCAGATCACTATCCTTTCAAGAGTTTCTGCAGTGTGAGTTTCAAGCCATTGAGGTCATACTGTGAATAAATGTATTACACATTATAGGTTACTGTGCTGGTATATATGAACATAGCCGTACACAAAATGATAAATATGAGTGGCTACAGACTATGAGACCGGGGTTTGTTTCCTGGCAGTGGCGGCGATTGTTTACTTCTTCATTCCTTCCATAAATCTTCATCAACAGCTAATTCATTCCATCTTTCTATACAATATTTTCTGACATAGACACTGCATTTGGCTCAAGATGAAACAGAGTATAATAGGGATATAGACCTCTTTCAGCCGTACTTCTGTCTCTAAGAAATTAGTATCAGTATTAACAAACTGGTGAATTGATTTTAGAAATACAGGGACTGCTTTAGACTTTTGCTCACATAATTTGGCTTATGGTAAATTGGCAATTCATTTAACAAGGTCATAAGTATTCCAGAAGCGGTCTATGTGTTACAGAATAAAATAGTAGGATGATTTCGAGTAAAGAATTGGAAAATATTTGAAAGTACTTCTTGCCTCACTTGAGATAAATCAACTCAAGACCCTTCGTGTTGGACTGAAAAAATTCCTTTTAACATCAGTCAGTGTTGTCGGTGTCATGGTCGAAATTCGAAAAGGGCAACAACGAAATAGAAATAAAAAAAGTTACCGTTTAATTAAAACTGATATATGTGCTGTCGTCAGGCACAAGAAGTTTTATTGTGCTCGTCAATACACGCTGCACGTTTCGATCTTACTGACTACCCTCAGCCCCTGAAATATTTGACGTTAAAACACAATTGTTATTTTGGGTTTTAAAATCATGTAACCTCTGCTGACAAGACCAATAAAACCTTTGAGATTGACGGCAGCACGTATGTCAATTTTAATGACAAATCACAACAGGATTAATTTCACAAAAATTGTTACCAATTAAGTGAATTGCCTTTTGGTTAATATTGAAATAAAGGAAGAATATTATAAGGTTAAGAGAGAGAACCAACAAGATGCAACTAATTCGATGTTTATTATCAAACTTTCTATCTCAACATGTTTCGGGCATCATTATGCCCATCATCAGGAGAATAAGACAGTGTCCTACTGTATGCGATGTTCTGCCTGTGTGTGTAGGCTGTAGCCTACACTGTCTTATTCTCCTGATGATGGGCATAATGATGCCCGAAACATGTTGAGATAGAAAGTTTGATAATAAACATCGAATTAGTTGCATCTTGTTGGTTCTCTCTCTTCACCTTATGTTCAGGATGCACGATCACAAGAACCTAAAATTTGAAGAATATTATGTTTCTTTGCAGTTAAAATTAGTTTCCAATGTAATTAAACTGTCCCTAAAATTTCACCTTTGTCTCCTACTCGTATTTCATTTATCTACTCTTGAAGCTATCTTCTCTTGAACCTTCTCTTGATTCCTCTCTTGAACATCTCTTTGTACAAGGCTTGAGACTGGAGTGTTCTGAGACGTCATCAACTGTAATATGTCGACTATTTGAGTTAAGAAATATATCGAAAGATTATTCGAAAAATTGAGTACTCAGCACTGACGAATAGCTTCTAGAAAAGGAAATGGTTTGAACAGAACGGCTGTAGACGAAACCAGTAATATATTGCTACAGTTTAAGTAGAAGACTGGAGAATTTGGACCGTTTAAACACATGTATGGAAATGCAGTTTTACATAGGAAAATAAGGAATACATGTATTAATTTCTAGAATATATTCTTAATAACTAAAAAGTCTTCTTAAAATTTTTGACTACGTTTATATTTTCTGAATCAGAGTAAGAATTGAATAAATAAAGTGTTAAAGTTCAAGAAGGATGCGGTGACATTTTATATGTAGCACGCAAGAGAAAACAGTTAATGGCATAAAAATGTTGATTCCAAAATGTGAATGTAAGAGAATTCCTGGAAAACCTAAGCAAAGATTGAAGGCAAATAATAAAACGCAACCAAATTTTTATTTAAATTTGGAATAGATTTAAATTCCGTCAGAAAACAGTCTGTTTGCAATCTCCCTAAACATTATGATTAACCTCAGGTTTCGTAGAAAGTGAAATATTTTTTAACACCTGAGCAAATCCCAGCTTCTCAAAAAGTTATATCGTCCATAGAACTAATTCGGTTTTCAATATGCAAGAAATCATTACTTTATCAAAGTGTCAAAGAAGTTACCATTTAAAAATATTTTTTAGGCCATCCCACAGCTGGAAAATTGCAGGTAAACATTAATTTTCCATACTTGATAACACTTAATCATTAGTCATATAGGTTGTAGAGAAACTTACAAGCCGAAGTAAGTTATCGCGATAGGAAAAGCAAAAACGTATTCAAATCCAAGTCAGTTAAACCAAAGGCTATATATTTCGGTTCGTTACATAATACATTTTTGAAGAAATATGTTGCACTCTTATATTCGAAAGTGACACAAAATTCAGTAGACAATACACAGACCTTCAGAATAACTAATTGGTCTGTCTGGATGCTTACCTACTTCGGTATTAAATTTTGTGCTATTTGTATCAATGGAGCTTTTCTCGAGATTGATAGAAGTCGAGAATTGAAACAAACCCCTAATATTCACCTAGTGTTGATATTAAAATACGTGGTGGAGCTATGTCGTCACACTCCAAATATAAACTTAAATTTTTAATGAACTATTTCCAGTTACTTACTTACTTACTCCATGGTGCCGAGTCCTTTTTGAGAAGCTAACTAGTTTTCAGCTCGTCAAGATATTCCTCGCATTTCACGGAACCCGAAGGTTCATTATCGCACTCACAAGCGTCCGCCACCTGTCTCTATCCTTGGCCAGCTCAATCCAGTCCATATACCCACATCCCACCTCCTGGAGATCCATCCTAATATTATCCACACATCTACGCCTAGGTCTCCCCAGTGGTCTCCTCCCATCTGGTTCCCCACCAAGACCCTATACACGCCCTCCCCTCACCCATACGCGCCACATGTCCAGCCCATCTCATTCTTCTCGATTTTATCACCCACACAATATTGGGTGAGGAGTACAAATCATTTAGCTCCTCGTTATGCAATCTCCTCCATTCGCCCGTTATCTCGTACCTCCTAGGTTCAAATATTCTCCTCAACGCCATGTTCTCAAACACCCTCAGCTTTCTTTCCTCCCGCAATGTCAGCGACCAAGTTTCACACCCATACAAACAACAGACAAAATTATAATTCTATATATCTCGATCTTTAAATTTTTGGATAGGCACTATTTCTAGTTACGCGTATAAATTAACACTTATGAACTAAAGGAGAAAGAGTTTCATGGTCGAATGAGTTACGCTCCTCTAGTAGGCCTAAGCATACTGAAATAAGTTTGAGAACATACTTTGTCGTTTAAAACCAAACATAATAAACGACGATATGCATAATGTTATATATCTGCAATCTTTTACGAAGGTTATCTGTTTTACGACAGTTCATAATTTGTTAGCATAGCAATCGCTTCTACACACATTCGATAAACACTGTGTTATGTGTAATATCTCACATACTTGCACGGAAGGAATTTACGGAGTTGTCTTTATGTATTTGATTTACACTAGTGCATTCATTCGATAAAAATACACAGAGGAAAGATAAATAAATTTCTATTTTACAAGAAAATTTCCGTCTTTACTTTCCTGTAAAGGTTTTAAATGAAATAAATTGATTCTTTCGTTTCTACAAGAGTCTTGACTTTATTTTTGTCACGTACTTCTTACCAGGAAAATCATTTTATAAGCTAAGCCTGTGTGTCTCTACTTAGCAGACTGAAAAATGTCTTCAACTTTTCCACCAAGAGAATGAGACAGAACATTGAAACTGAGAAAAATTACGGATAAGAGGGCATGTGGTTTACTAATAAATGTGTGGCTCTAAGGAATTTATAAACATGAAACGTGAGACTTCTTCGAAGGTCTGGAAAATATTCCCTACACAAGGCATGCGTTGGGTAAGGGCATGAATGCAAAGAAGTTATCTTTTACATGAAAAGAAGAGACCAGAATTAATGCTACTTTCTTCCAATCTGGCAAATTTGAAATAATATTCCCTACATACAAACCATTATAGAATGTGTAGTAACCACCCAAGTTCCCTAAAATCCCTTATTTATGATCGATTTATGATATGTGCATTATTAAACAAATAATCAATTAATACACCAACTAATGCACTTATATAAAAGTTACACATTAAAACACTAAAAATGCTCCGAAATGTTTCGGTCCTAAGACCATCATCAGGGAGCTATATATTCCTTGCTAAAGTCACATTAAAAATAGGGTGTTGTGGCAGCATGCTGCCACAACACCCTATTAGTACAATGAAGTTAATCAGTTACTATTTTTAATGTGACTTTAGCAAGGAATATATAGCTCCCTGATGATAGTCTTAGGACCGAAACATTTCGGAGCATTTTTAGTGATTTATTGTGTAACTTTTATATAAGTGCATTAGTTGGTGTATTAATTCAGTAACTCGACAACATGCACGGTGTAGCAACGAAAATAAAGAAATAATATTTGTTCATGATGAATAAAATGCACTGTTTAATTTAACAGAAAGTACACCAAATAAATTGTCTAAACCATTGAACTATGAATTTAGCTTCAATTTCAAAGTCGCACTTCCTAACGCGAGGTAAACACACTTCCATCCGGTTATAATAACCATTTAGTGCTCTACAGGGATAAAATCGATGCTTGTTCTCAAAGTAAACAAAAACAAATAAATATACTGCATGGGACAAAAGTAGTGTCTCCGAGTGTTAAACACTATGGTACATATAGTTAGTCACCACTCGGACTTAAAGGGATACAGCAGTGTGGTAAATTTTTGTGCCGTCTAATGTAACATTAAAAAACCCAGCATCTATCCATTGTAGGGTATACACCTTTCTTATGATTCTCAGAAAAAAAAACAGCTGTTATTTCCTCATACAGCATTAAGGAGTTGCCCTAGGTGATTTGTATGGTGTGAGGTATAAATTCATTACTTCATTACTTACGTGAAATGCGTACTTCCAAGAGTAAATTCCATGCAACAAATTTTAAAAACTTTGTGTGGTAAAGCTTACCTGAAAATATAGCATTCATTTTGTGACACAAGAAGAATAAAAAATAAAATGTCACTCTTACTTGGTAGCGAAAATCCCGTATTATTCTCCTTCTTTCTTTGAAAAGTTTAAATTTTTCGTTGTGCTACCACTGTACAAGATTTTCCCACTACCGGCATTCCTAAATGTGTGCCTAATATGTAATTCGGACGGGAGTATTTTTAGTTAAACAAATTAAATGACAATTAACTTAACTCCTTGCAGCAGAGTCCTTTATGAAAAGTTGATAGTTCCAATGATAACCAAGAAATCCAAATTTTATGGAACCAGAAATTTCACTACGGCTTTCACAACAGTTCCCCATTTACCATAAAATTTAAAGTCTTCTTGGATGAGACTTTTTTCTTTTGAAGTATAATTGCCAATACTAGTAAAGATGGACAAGAAAAGTGTAAAGTTGTTTCTCTCTTCTCCAAGCGAGCATAGAGTGATATTAGAAGGCACATCTGAACCCATTCTTAACTTCAGTGTTGGGCATCATGTCACTGACATTTTAAGCTCTGAAATATATTCAGTGCACATTAAACGGGACCCTGGGTGGGAAATACAGCCAATCTTAACGCATCTTTGAGAACAAGAAAGAATATCTTTCTTGTTAGGAGTTGAAATTCTTTTCATCTGTGGCCGTGCCGACTACACTAATTTCGAAGGATTGTACTGCCTTCATCTTTAGAATCAAGAAACTTTGTGTCATGGCCCGATTCTGATGGTGTTGTGGTCTCAGAAGTTCTCTTCTGGGCCGTGTTGTTTTTAGTATGACTCTTACGCGAAGGTCTGTCAGATTTTGAGTTTAGACATCTCCGCTGTGTATTATAACTATAAAGTAAAGTGATATGTTAGTCAAAACACAACTATGAATTTATTAGCTAAATAGTAGCACCAATAGTCATTAAACTACATGTTTCGGCCTACCTAGTGGCCATCATCAGGTTTTACAATTATCTGCTACAAGAAACTATACAATATGCATAACTGCATTTCAATGTTGAGATCTCATCATCTTAGCAATTTTTACGCTGTGTAAGTACCTATTGCTTGTTTTTTTTAATTCCAGTGATTGTGGTATCTCGTACGAGATACCACACTTACTGGAATTCAAAAACAAAAAAAAAACAAAAATAATTCCAGTGATTGTTGTATTTCGTAAGAGATACCACACTTATTGGAATTCAAAAGCAAAAAAAACAAAAATAATTCAGTAAGTGTGGTATCTCGTACGAGATACCACAATCACTGGAATTTAAAAAACACGCAATAGGTACCTATACAGCTTAGCAGTTACTAAGATGATGAGATCTCAACATCGAAATGCAGTTATGCATATTGTATAGTTTCTTGTAGCAGATAATTGTAAAACCTGATGATGGCCACTAGGTAGGCCGAAACATGTAGTTTAATGGCTATTGGTGCTACTATTTAGCTAATAAAATCGTAGTTGTGTTTTTACTAACATATCACTTTACTTTATAGTCTGTCAGATTGTTCACAGGCTCAATGAGAGGCAACGAAAACAGAAAGACACACACAGAGGGCGTGACGATTTCATATGTCTTTTTTCTGTTTAAAGCGGGAAAGAAGCTAATCTTAAAGTAGAAACTTAAAACATCTTTTGAATTCTGAGAAATTTCAATAGAATTTCATAAAATTTGTCGTTTTTGTGAGCCTTCAGGTATAGTAACAATGTAGCTGAAGTTTCCCCTCTTTTGGGTTACAAAACCGCTTCGCGTTGTAATAGATATCCGAAGTTTCGAGAAGTCTGTAGCTGATTTTGTCTCCTTTGATCGAAAACTGTTGGAGAAGAGAGAAGTCTCACATCGTACCTGAAGAAATCTTGTACCTTAGACGGTCACTTTCTGGGCTCCCAAATTTCCTCTCTGTACATTCATTAACATACGTGTTAATCCTTCTACGCTGGTGTCGTGCAGTGTACGAACCTTTAAATCTCCACATGCTGGTGGCCTTGTTGCACCGTACTTTTATGAATGCAATTGCAAGTCACTAACATTTTGAAACATTTCCATTTTGACAACATTTGAAATTTAAAACCAAATGTCATTAGAGATTTCGAGGTACATATTTTTAATTCTTCTCGCATGGCCTCCAGATCCTAGAGTACTGTAACATGCAGCTGAACGTATAGTTAGGTGCCGAATCTGTCTTTGAAAATCCATCACTGCATTCAACCCGCACCTTGGCCAACACTCACACACATGACAGTGACGGTCGTTCTAACGTCCCCGTAACAGGAACGCAATCGATTTTCCTATCTCCTCACTCAATGTTAGAATTGGAAACGAAGCGAAAATCTTTGGTAGAAAAGATTTTCTTCCCTTTTCTTCTACCTTTCGACAAAAATACATTTCAGAATAGGATTGTTCGATGTTGAAACGTGGGATAGAGTATTCAGCTTTTACTCACAGTTTGTATCGCAGTAGACGATATTACGGGGCAAATTTAAGGTTTTCATAGTGGCGATGGTAAAGTTAGGGTCTTCAGCAATTATTAGAGCACACATATTTATACATATGTGTGTTAAAATTTTGAAGGAATTTCCTGCCTTTCTTTTCAGGAAGAAAGATTTCCAAATCAATCTATATGGCTGTGTGTCCAAGAGGACCGAAAATTTCAAAAAGATAACATGTTTAAAATTTTACAGTAATTGTTTAGTAGACACACGCATACATGTAAAATGTTGGCCATCATCTGAGACACAATCGATATACACGATATTTCTAGACTTTAATATGTTCTTATATGAGAAATTCCTTATTAACAAATTTCTTCTAAGATTAAGAGTAACATTTTTTGTTGAACCCGGACCTTATGAATTATATGATTTTGCAGTGACTACTAGATCAACAGCACGACCTTGCCAAGTACGGTGCCCCTAGCAAATGTCGTTTAAACGTAGTCTAATTAAATAATACTTCAGACATTGACAATTTACACTGGCCTATAGCGATCAGCCTTTGTTAAAACGTTTAGAGGGACAAGCAGAAATAGCTTCGCAAAGTTGCTCACGTCGTTTACTCAATATGGTATCTTATCTTCTAAAAAAAATTTCGATTGGACAGAAACCTGTCCCTAAGTAATAGTTATATATTACTTTTAATTGCATTAAGAATAAATTTTCACTCAGTTTCAGTAAAAATTTTCCACTTTTACCTCCTCTGTGTCCAGTAAATAAACGCAATATTAAACTAGTTAATTTCATTTCTTCTAACTTAATTGACCTAATCTGCAGGAAATTATGACTTTCACTTTCCAATTCCGTCTTTCCTTTTCCTTACTTAGCGTCAAAATATCAGCTATTTGTGAATTTTCGAACATACAAACTTCTATTATGGTTAAGTGACAACTTGATGCTTCTCTCCTAATTTGAAAGGTTTCATTTTGCTTACTCCTTGGGATTGGTTGTTCAGTATATTCAGCAGTCAGTGTTGTTAAATAAACCACAAATTATAAAAGCAGTGGATTCTCAGCACATTTGTAGACCGTCTCTTCTACGTATCTTCTGAAGAGGGGCCTTTCCTTTGTGAAAAGTTACGCAGAGCTGAGAGGATTACGAATAGGTTTCCCGAACGCTTAGATTTAATTATCAAGGAAGAGTATTTAGTGACGACAGAAACATGGCAATGCTGTCTCTGTCAGAAGAATATGATTTTCACGAGGAACACAATATATTTAGACAATTTAGCGGTTGTAGTATTGCTGTGGTCATATATGGATAAGTAATGCTAAGCAATTTTATGTTTTTTAAATTGTTTTTTGCATCGTGCATTGTTTGTAATAACGCTACATGAACCAATGAAATGTACATTTTTAAAATGAATGCTTTAATTCAGTTGTACAATTTTTGACGTCTTCTGCTTGTTTCGAAACTCATGGATTCATCTTCAGGTAGGCAGTTGTAAACGCAGTCTAGCAGTTTGAACATTGTTCCACCTGCTAGACTGCTTACACAATGCATGTAAACATACCATACAAAAACTGCAGGTACAACTGTTTACATAGGGATGAATCCATGAGGCTCGAAACATATAGAAGACGTCAAAAATTGAATATTTGTGTTAAGTATTTATTTGAAACGTGTACATTTCTTTGGTTCATGCTGCATAATGCTAAAAAACGTATTCACAATAATCCTAGTAATTATCCAACTTGATGCACAAAATTTTGTTTGTAATAAGTTTATTAAATGCCTCTACATGTTTCGAGCACTATGCGCTCATCATCAGGCGGTCAAAACCAGATACCAGATGCTGTATATGCAGTTTTGACCGCCTGATGATGAGCACGTAGTGCTCGGCACATGTAGAGGCATTTAATAAACTTATTATAAGACAAGATTTTCTTCATCAAGTTGGTTAATTACTAAGATTATACTGAGATGCACGGTGAGCAAAACATCAAAACTTATTCACAATGATGAAGAAAGGAGACGATTCTCTTTGTTTGGGAAGGACTGTATTCACCTCACAGTGAAGTCAAGATTATTTGAATTTCTTCTAAATTACTTCCCGAAACCTAATTCCAAGAATTTTAAGACATTGCTTTGGAACTGACTTAAAGCCAGAACTGATAGGCCGTCCTCAATTCACTGAAACCAGCACACCGATGACGGCGTCCCGAAGTCCGACACTGTCTGCACCAGGGTCTACATCAAAACTCATCGTCTTCGTTGCAATTTTCTCTTCTTGTCAAAGATAGGGTTGTCTTCATTAAGTTTTCCCTCTCTTCGTTTTGGAGCACAAGGGGTAGTTCCATCATCCTTCCCCTTCAGCGAGAACTATTTCACCCTTCACTTGTGATTGTCTTCCGACTTGAAAACCGACAGTATCTTCAGACTTCTTCTGATGGGTCAATTAATGACTATTTGTTCCCTTATCCAGCAACTCTATAACTCCGATGTGTGATTATCTCATCAGTTGTGAAATGTATATTTTTTTTTACTATCATCTTAGGAATTCAAGGTGTGGAAATTAGGAAAAGGTTTCTTTACATATTTGTATCCGGAATTAACATTAATTCGTTCCTACTTTTTATACATGGTTCTTCCTAAATCTTGACAATATTTTAAGTAAAAGAAAGGATTTCTGTATTGCTGTCAGGGTCGGATTTACCTTGAAGCTAATGAAGCTTAAGTTCAAGTTTCAGGGCTCCTAACTTGCAAGGGCCCCTTCCAAGGCCCTGGGAGGGGCCCTAAGAAGTATTCGCTTAATACCTAACGTTGTATTCGTAATGTTGTTTCCTTTTTCTTAAAGACAGCTCCAAAAATGTTATACGTTTCAGGCCCCGTAACACCCGGTCCGCCCCTGATTGCTGTGTAATGTTTTTCCAAGCAAACGCAATGTTTCTAACTTCAGGCAGGCTGAAGTTAAATACAACAATGTGTGCTGTGTATTCTTGTGATACTATTCGTGATGTCATAATAAAAACATTCACCATATATATCAGTACACCCATGCATTACTTTTGAAATTAGAAGTCTATTAGTGTTCATAAATGCTCATTGCTCTTTTCACAGTAACCCATTAATATATTTGCATCCTGAGACACATAAGATACTCTAAATTTCACGTTACACGAGCATCAGTTATTTTAGTATTAATATTTCACGTATTGCAATATCTTCTACGTTCCGCCTTCTATCGGGGTTCTTAGCCACAATCCTCATTGCATTTCTCGTGTTCCCCGTACGTGCTACCTTATACATGGCTTCTTTTGCGATCCTATTAGGCCGCTTGTCCAAGTATTCCAGACGGCTGGTTCAGATGACACAGTATAAGGTCCAGCGATTCTTATGAGTGTGCAAATTCACTGTCGCTTTCAATGTGAGGGAGAAAATATATGAACTACTGCGGAAATGCCAGTTCCAGAAGGACTCCACTTCTCAAATTCAGTCAGCCAAACTGACAGTTAATTTAAGTAATCCACATGCATCTTGTACTAAAAAATTTCAGAACACGTAGAGTCAAGTATCTGCCAAGCTTGTCACCTATTGAAAGCATTACGTCAAACGAATCGTCGCCATTGAAAAGAGCGCACGTCACTCACTGAAATACGTAATTGGATTTCTGAATAACCTAAAGTAATAATACATTAAACAGGCCTGAACATGCAGGCCTATAATGTTTGTTTGGATAGTTTGACCTACTTTCTTACAAGACTTCAAAGTTCAGTTACTTACTCACGCTGGTTTTATGGACAAGTAGGTCCGTTATTTAACTTAATTATTTTTAAAGAATTAAGAAACTTTCTTTCAAAATTTAGTACATTTACATTAGGAGCGCACAAAGTCCTAGTACGGTGTAGCCATAGCGACTCTACTTTGTGCCTTGATTCCTAATATATCTGGTTCTTCAGAATGCAATAACACGTTACAAAATATATATCCCACGATTCACTAATTTTAAGTTGTCACTGTGATTTAGAATTTGATTTTGTGTGGTCGTGGATGTTTGTAAATTGGCCTTGTTGCCGAGGTTTCGGAGGAAAAAGCTACTCACTTCTTCACGATCTAAATCTTGACATCGGGGTTCGGAAAAGGAACCAACCTATATTCCAAAGCAGCGTCAAAGGAACCCTGATATACATTGTCAACATTCAGACACACAGTCAGCATCAGTATTACGTTATTTGCCTAGAATATCAAGGGAAAAAATGATAAATCGGAAGATCGTAAAACGAGTATGTTCCCTAACCATTCACCAGCAACTTGCGTAAAGTCAAGTTCAAGAGAATGTGTGCAGGTAAATCCTGTCTTTATATAAACCTAATTGTGCTAATGTTGTACAGTTCAATATTACGTACGTTTTTAAATCTGCACGCTAAGAAAATTACCTGTCTGTCAAGGAGATACTGTGTGGGTACTGCAATTAATGAAACACAGGAATGTGAACGAAAGCCAAGAAAAATAATCTTGTGTTGTCAGTTATTCTCTTTCATTAAGTGAGGCCAGGATATTTTCTCAGTCCCAGAACTCTGCTATTTCGAGTGGAATTATGTTTTCGTCAGTAATTCTACTTATATATTCAGAGAATATTTTCTAATATCCCTTGGTTATTTACTTCCACGTATTTCAAAATCTGCTATTCACAACCCTATAGTTGACGCTAAGAAATTATGCATTTGACACAGTGGTACCTAGAAGCAGTATGTCTTGTGTGATAGAACGTTCTCTTATTGTGCACTCTAGCTAACACACCTGGAAAAACTAGACATATCTAAGGTTCCCGACGCGGATTCAAGGTTGGTGCTTTACAAAAGAGATATACAAAAAGCTTCGTTGACACGCTCGTCCTATAGGCAATCACGTAAAAAGTTAACGTACAATACTGCATATGTCTTGGTAACTCTTTCGAAGCGAGCATAATATGTACCTGCAAATCTTTAAGTAGCATGGCAATATGTCTACATGAAGGCTTGTGGCTTCAGTTCGTGACCAAATTTTGTTGGTCATTAGATTATTATCTTTCAGCGTAAGCCTTCTGCTTTTGCTCTTTTCTATCATTTTCCTAATCCTTTGATCTTTTTTATGCTCAATTTGTCGTCCCCTTTTCTACTCTCCATTTTCTTGTTATTACGTGCATGTTACATCGTCTAGTATTCTTTCTCATTTTTTTTAATTTTCCATCTCATTCTTCTGGTTATTCACTTCTGTTTAATTCCTTCTTCTTTCTCTCATATGTTTATAAATCTTCTGCCATCTACATGTCTGTATTGTCAAGGTTTCCACATGCCTGTTTATTATAAGTTAAAGAAAAATAAATCAGTTTTAAATCTGCTTGACTGTGTGGTCAAGGTCGGAAAAAGACAGGCAGAATGAACATAGAAAGAACTGCCCACGGGTCCATTGACTCATGCACTGTCAATTACTCAACTACACTGTTAAAGTAATTTGTCCTCAAGTGAGTTTGTCCGTACTTTCCCATAGACGGCTGAACGACTTTCAAAGCAGATATCATTTTCACGGCCTCTTTCTGAAGATGTCTGCTGTGAATTGAACCTCGAGAACTTTTAATACGGTCCATACATACAGTTTTATGTGCTTAGTTCCGATCTTTCAGAAAGCTCTGTGTAGTCTGCTAGTCTAAACTCATAACAGTAATGAAGTGATAAAACAATGAGACCATCATTATAAGTACTTTTGATAAAAAGATATCTAGGAAGAAAATAGAGGAAATAATATCTTCCAAATTATTCAAAACAGACGAAAAACTTAGGTACATAAAGTCTTTCTCTCGAAATTCTAACGGACAAAACATTTTACGTCAACAATTTGTTAATTTCCGAAACAATAATACAATACTTTACTGTCTTGTTTGCAAGAAATCCCACTTGTGTGATCAGGGTTTATTTGGAAATCTATGACCTAATCAAGGAGTCGGGACAGAGTAGCGGATATAGTGTATAGGCAAGTGATTTTTCTCTTTTCCGAAAACTCTAAACCGACACTAGAACCAAACCAGTCTCCTATTCAGTGGAAAATTTAGGGTCTTTCCTTGGGTGTAAAATGGCTGGATTGTGAATTTTTCCACTCATCACCGAAATTAAGAAATATTTGTGTTTTATTTCTACCTTCTATGCATGCCTTCCTGGGGTTGATTTGAAAAACTTTGCCCCTTTTCGCTTTACTCTTCAAGTGTCATCTCTAAGAATTAGGTGTTTTCGTGTAATTTAAATATTTGACAAGCAAACCTAGACCCCTTTCATTCCGAGACGATTGACATGACTGCGGTGTTCACATTTTTAGCTAAGTAAGTTAAAATGTGCAAGGTCATGCACAGATCTGCATGAACATAACAGGCCTAAGTGAGGAATAAAAAGAGATATTTCAATTAGAAATATAAACCTTGTGGGAATTGAGGGCCTTATTGAGGTGAAAAGTCGAGTGTTTTTTTTTGTGATGGGATGAAGTGAAATTTGGTAGGTAGGGAAGAGCGATTCGAAAGAAATTAGTACTTCATTGTATTATAATAGAACTACTGTGTCATTGTTTGTTTTTGGCGCAAAAGCCCCCATTGGGCCAGGACCTCCTCATTCACGAGGTTTCTAGATCACAAACAACGACGCACCGCACCACAGTCGGTAGGACTCCTCTGGACGAGTGATCATCTCGTCGCAGAGACCTCTACATGACAACACACAACACTCACAGCAGACAGACATGCCCCCGGTGGGATTCGAACCCACAATCTCAGCAGGCAAGCGGCCGCAGACCTACGCCTTAGACCGCGCGGCCACTGGGACCGGCACTACTGTGTCATACTGCACCAAATTACAAGACGTTACACTCACTCGAAGAGTTTAATATTCACATTTAAAGCACTGACAGACCTAAATTTCACATAATCTATCTACAGATTATTTAGTTTCATATTGTAATTCATTCTTTGTTTGCTCCTTTTCGTAAGCTAACAAACTTCGTAAGAGACTTTATCTGATGCAGAGAAGAAATGTACATGCATTATAGGCCTACTACTCCTCCCAGAAAAATAGTGAGGTGTTTTTGCTTTGTAAATGCTTCGATTTATTATCCTGATTTATACCATAATATCTTAAGGAAACATCAATTACGGAAATAAAACATATTTCTTTGAAAACATGTATCCATTTTTGAGACAAATTAAGTAAGTGTAATGTGGGTTAATGTGTAGTAAGTTATCGGAGATTATAGTAGTTAGAGATACTATGCCATGTTGATTGGTAATTTGTTATATACATTTCGAAAATGTTTTCTGTACAATTTTCAATGTAATCTAAAAAGAATGTTTTGTTAAAAAAATCTTAACATCACACAGGGAGAGAGCAAACTCTTCTTAAATGTTGGGGGGAAACCTCAAACCAACAGGTCGTCACATATCATGAGGGTGTAAATCTCATGTAAAACACTTTAAAAATCTCCAGTCATATAATAATAAATGATTACACTTCATTTCAACCATCTGTATTTCTCAGAAATCAGGTATTATAGAAGTTTTTTTTTTAATATGATTTGCCGAAACTCATTTAGAGCAAAGTTAGAAAATCTTCACGTGACGACACAGCGTCATACTCCAGAAAACTTTCATCCCCATAAAGACCGCCGTGAGAGACTCAAAATTCGCTTCCTTCGTTTCTTCTATAAGGTGAAATACTTTTGCAAGCTCTGTTGAAGGCCTAATGGGGTAGCCTTATAGGAACGGAGACTGTTCTCATCAATAGCTTTTCCGTGTATCGGCCTGTATACTGCCTTCCTTATTCACAATTCTATATACCGTGTGCAGTCTGAACAATACGCGATGTTAGTGAATACTGCCGAATCATGCTCTTTCCCTCTACTTGTTTACGGTGTTCGAAAAGGAGCGCCAGTCCTCAAGGGAGGAACGTAGAAGCCACTTCCTTTATCTCCATTTTCCAAGACCTCAGTCGTGTTCATTCTTTTTCTTTATGAAAGATGTAACAGCCTACATGCAAGTCCTACGGGGGTGATTAAACTGAGCCGAGTTTGTTTTGAAAATGTCCCTGCACGGACAGATTTTCTTCTGTGGTATGACGGAGTTTTTGCTTTCTGTTTCGCGCCCATCCATCTTGCATCTTAAGATTAAACCCTGACACGCTGTTTGCATCTGATACGCTTTTAAGTCCAAATATTTAGCATTACACAAAAATGGTTGATATCCATATGACATCTCCAGCAGGAAAGGAAAATATAAGTTTAGAAATTTTTTTGTGAAGATTGATCATGTCAAGGGAACTGGGGTAGTGGTTTAGGACTAATAACTCGTTTTCAGACATGAAATTTCATGGCACGCTGTTACTGTTACAGTCTAGGGTACTGTTTACTAAGGAGTCTGGACAAGAATTGGCAACCTTTAGTTGTTCGTTTGCACCCTCAATACACAACAGAGCAAGCCTAAATGTCAATTTGCGTGTGCGTAGTGCAGTTAGACTAGCATCTTTACAATTGTGAGTTGTGTAAATCTTTTTGTCGTAAAGCGAATCATTCAGCAGTGTAAAACAAAAAAAACAGTACCTTCCGATGACAAAGCGGGAATGTAAGACAGTATTTTTAAGTTAATATTTCATGTTCTGTTTATTCGTATGATTTACTTTAACAAAATATCTCTAGAAAAAAGATAGTAAAATTTAACTATTTTTTAATTTTTACCAATTTTTGCTTTTCAGGAAAAGTTTCGTCGCTTTCATTTATTCATTTGTTCACTCACTCTGTTATTCATTAATGCATTCAATTTATACAGCCACTCATTCCATACTACTTGTCCATAGCTTCTTCCAAAGAGAGTTCTCCACAGAATGCCATCTAGTGCTTCCTATTTCAACTTCTGTTATTCTCTAGGTTCTTAAAAGCGTCCAGTAGCTGCTTATACCTTCTTCCTCTTCTTTCCACCACTTCAGCCCTTTCTTCTATCTTTCTTTCAATGACGTGTTTTAGACGGCAGTTCTTACGCAAAAAGTGACCAACGCAGTCAGCCTTCTATCTGCTTATTATATGCAGGATATTCCTGTCATCGTTTGCTCTGTGTAATACTTCTTCATTCTCACATGCACTATCTCCTTATTACAAATTCATAATAGTGTTTTAATAACAAAATAATAATAATAATAATAATAATAGCGCTACCCAAAAAATTATTTAAGAGCTGTATGCAATATACCTGTAATACTTTGCAATCTGAGTAGCAATCTGCAATACAGTCTGAACACTATTCTTTGGAGTTCTTTTTTTTTCCAATAAAGAAAACGAAACTTGTGCAAGTCTTTATTTCATATAATAATTGCCGTTCGGGGTTCTGCATAGGTTAATATCTCGAATTCGGTTCTCTGTGCTGCTCATTCAGATCAGTGTAACGTCATTGACGAGTTAATACTACATCTTCCTTCTTATGGAATATGACGCCGTGTCAATGGATAATCGGTTCGCAACATTTCGAGACAGCTAAATACACGCATTTTCTTGGGTGGAAATTTCTCGGGTAATTCGACCCTTGACGATGAAATCGCTGCAAAACCTAAAATCTCGAAGTAGTTTTCCTAGTATTATTAACATGGGCTTCGTCATTGAGTACCTTTTGATGTATAAGAAAATGATAAAATGGAAATATAGCCATGTCGTTTGTACACAAGCGAGTATTGCGGCGGGCATAAAATGTTTTAGACCCAGACCTACAGTTTGTACTTCAGAACCAAAACAGTCATTTATATGCTGAGCGTGTGGAAGTCACCTGTTAATTTTCTAATTCATCATGAGTAAGGCAAGTGCATATTTATTGTTGTCTGTATGTAAGAGGGTCAGTGGGTGAAGGTCGCTGATCTCCTATGCCTCTTTTGTAAAAGTAATAAATGAACAAATGGACGAGGTTTCACTCTACTGCTGGCAGGCTTTTAACCACGTCATTTACAAGCTATTTAAAGGAGATTTTGTGCAATGAGTTAACGACTTCAGAAGGTAGTCGAAGAGAACTAACTGTTGAATGGGAACAGAGGAAAGGTGACAAAGTGACGTTGCGAAGAAAATATGCGTAGTGGGAGAGAGAAGGGACTATACAAATAGAAAGTGAAAGGACTTTTTTTTTTTAAATAAAAGTGCGACCTTCTTATGATGACTAGTAAAATTATTGCGCAATAGAGTCTAATTTGTTGGATGCGTGTTTCCTCTGGATATTTATGTCACATCAGTGCTGACAGTTTTGAATTATACGTACCATGTGTGCTGTTTCTTTGATCGTGCTCTGAAGCCGTCAGATTGAGACTTCTGCGGTGTAACAACTGCACAAGTCATACGTATGTTCGATTATTTCAGGGATTTACCTTATTTTAATACACGACGAGAAAAATCTTGGACAGAGTAATAAGAATATTTTAGTCTTCTTCTTCCTTAGCTCTACAACTCTTTGTGAGTTTTAGCTTGCTCAGTTATTCCTGTACATGGTTTCCTTTCCTGTGCCTTCTGTTTCCAATTATTTACTCCCATCTTCCTCAAATCGTCTCTCACATCGTCATCCCATCTTAATCTTGGCCTTCCTTTCGGTCTTGTTGCGTGTGGTTTCATTTAAAAATGCTTTTAACTACTCTTTCATCAGGCATTTTTTCAACATATCCCACCCAACTCAGTCTCTTACTTTTAATGTGCCTTACTATATTTTCATGGTTAATCAGGTTTTCCAACTCCTCTTTTGTTTTTTGTCTCCATTCTCCATTTGTTTTCTGCGTTGGGTCAAAACTTCTTCTCAATAACCTCCTTTCGAATACCAATAATTTCTGCTTAATGTTTTCTGTTAATACCCAACATTCGGATCCATATACTACTACTGGTCTGTTACCTTATGATACAGCCTTTCGTTGGTTTTCCTAGTTATTAGTTTGCTTTGGAATATCTTTTTTTTTGCAAAGAAGGATCTATTGCCAGCAGCAATTCTTTCTTTTATTTCTTCTTTTATTAAGTTGTCTGCATTCATAATTGTTCCGAGATATCTGGCGGAGTTTACTTCTTCGATTTTCATTCCTTCTACTTCTATTCCTTATTCTTAACGTCGGCTTGTACTCTTGAATGCCTCATATATTTTGTTTTATTTTGGTTTATTACTAATCCATATTTTATTGCTTCCTGCTTTAACTTCTGGAATGTATTAATTAGGGCT